>FUFK010039794.1_pt1 | contig 15946 bp, 18 predicted proteins | sample 1021851 | NCBI WGS metagenome assembly FUFK01 (sample SAMEA51879418, study PRJEB19060) | metagenome | reverse complement strand
TATATAGGAGTTATGATAGATGACCTTGTTACAAAAGGTGTTGCGGAGCCTTACAGAATGTTCACCTCAAGAGCTGAATATAGACTTACACTTAGATCTGATAATGCTGATATTAGATTAACCCAAAAAGGAATAGATATTGAAGTTGTTCAAGAAGACAGAAAAGTTACATTTTTAGAGAAGTATAATAAATTATCACAAACCCAATCNAAAATGGATANNNTGANNATTACACCNTCAAAANNTNAAAAATTTGGANTAAANNTNGCNAAAGANGGNATNAGNNGATCNGCNAANCAGNTNTTAGGNCAAAAATCNGTAAATATGANNAAAATCAGNGAAATNTGGCCAGANATNAAATATNTTTCANNTGAAATNGATGAGCAANTNGANATTAATTCACATTATAAAGGNTATTTAAAGAAGCAAAAAGCAGATATATTAGCATTTAAAAGGGATGAAAATTTAATAATACCAGAAAATTTAAATTATGATAATTTTTCAGGATTATCCAACGAAGTTAAGTCAAAATTCAAGAAAATTAAACCAAAAACAATGGGTCAAGCATTAAGAATAGATGGAATAACCCCAGCTGCTGTCTATATTTTGTTGTCTCATCTCAAAAGAAAGTCTATTAAGCATATAGCTTGATTGATTCGAATAATTTAAAAATTGATAAAATTCTAGATCTAAGTGTTTCACGTGAAACATTAAGAGAGCTAGAAGACTATTCAAAAGATATATTTTTAAGAAACCAGAGTATAAACTTGATTAGTAAAAGCACAGAAAATTCAATAAAACAAAGACATATAGAAGATAGTGCACAAACTATTGATTTTATTGATAAAAATGATGTTAAAATATGTACTGACCTCGGATCAGGTGCAGGCTTACCTGGTATAGTTTTAGGTATTTTAATGAAACCAAAAAAACCACTATTTAAAGTGATTTTTTATGAAAAGAGTTATCATAAAAGCATTTTCATAAAAGAAATGACAAAAAAATTCAAAATAACTTCCGAGGTAAACAGAAAAAATATTTTTGATGAAAAAAATTTGAGTACAGATGTAATAATTTCACGTGCTTTTAAACCCTTACCCGTAATTTTTCAAATTGCACAAACAAATTTTAAAAATTTTAAGTACATTGTTTTATTTCTCGGTAAAAGTGGAAAAAAAATTTTAGAAGATGCTCTCAAGATTTGGAAATTCGACTATGAAGAAAAAAAAAGTTTAACAAATAATGATTCTATAATTGTAAAAATTTCAAATCTAAAAAAAAAACATGGATATTAAAAACATTAAGCTAATAAATTTAAAAATTAATCAAATAAAAATTTTAGTAAGTAAAAATTTTAAATCTACAAAAAAAAAATTATAAAAAGAATGGAAAAAAAAATTATTTCAGTCATAAATCAAAAAGGGGGTGTAGGAAAAACGACTACGATTATTAATTTAGCCGCAGGATTATCTATGAAAGAAAAAAAAGTTCTAGTGGTAGACTTGGATCCACAAGGAAATGCCACCACAGGCCTTGGTTTGTCAAATACAGTAAATTCAGACTCAACAATTTATAATGTTTTGAATGGGAATAAGAAAATTACAGAAGTTATACAACCAACAGCCTTTGCAAATCTCAGTTTAATTACATCCAATGTAGATTTATCAGGACTAGAGGTAGAAACAGCTGGAGATAATCGTAGAGCTTTTAAATTGAAAGACGAATTAACCTCTATTTTAAATGATTCTAGAGCATCATATGATTATATACTTATTGACTGTCCCCCATCACTAAGCCTATTGACGATAATGGCTTTAGTGGCATCTCACGCACTAGTAGTTCCCCTCCAAACAGAATTTTTTGCTCTAGAGGGGTTAACACAATTGATGAAAACCATTGAAAGAATAAAATCTAATCTAAATCCAATATTAGAAATAAGAGGGATTCTTCTTACTATGTTTGACAAAAGAAATAAATTATCAGGTCAAGTTGAAATCGAGGCACGTAATTACTTTAAGGAAAAAGTCTACACCACTGTAGTGCCAAGGAATGTTAGATTATCCGAAGCTCCTTCTCATGGTATTCCGGTTCTTCTATACGACAGGATTTGCCCTGGAAGCAAGGCATATTTTAAATTTACAGAAGAATTTTTAAATCAAGATAAAAAGGTGGAAAGTGCAGCGTGATTAACCCATTTAAAAATAAGAAAGGTCTTGGAAGAGGGCTGTCATCATTAATAGGAGATAGTGGTCTTAAAAATTCAAATGAAAAAATTTTAATAGGGTCAATTGTTCCAAATAAAAATCAACCAAGAAAATTTTTTGATAAAAACGCTTTAGCTGAATTAGCAAGCTCGATTAATGAGAGAGGAATAATTCAACCACTAATAGTCAGGAAATCTGAGGACCAAAAAGATAAATTTGAGTTAATTGCTGGAGAGAGACGTTGGCAAGCCGCTCAAATTGCAGGACTTCATGAGGTTCCAGTGGTTATCCTAGAGGCCGACAATTTAAAATCTTTAGAGTTAGCAATAATAGAAAATGTTCAAAGATCGGATTTAAATCCAATAGAAGAAGCTGAGAGTTATAAAAATCTAATTGATAATTTTGGTTATGATCATGAGAAGGTTTCCCAGTTTATTGGGAAAAGTAGATCACATATATCAAACTCAATTCGATTGCTCACTTTACCCGAGAAATTAATTGAAATGATAAGACTAGGAAAAATATCACAAGGCCACGCAAAAATTTTAATTGGTTTAGAAAACTCCTTACTACTTGCAGAAAAAATTATTAAAAAAAGACTGTCTGTAAGACAAGCTGAAAGTTTAGTAAGACTTATAAAAAATGGTTCAAAGAAAGTGTATAAAGTTAAAGATTCTAATATAATTGCTACAGAAAATGAGTTGACCAACAAAATAGGTATGCGCGTTATTTTAAACAACAAAAAAGATAATTCAGGAATTTTATCTTTCGAGTATAAGGGAATTGATCAATTAGATAGATTAATTAACGTTGTTAAGGATAACTATTAGTAATTCACAATAAAATCTGAAATCAAATTGAGAGAGTTCTGAGAATTAGTTTTTAAAATAGCTTCAATCTCATTTATTTTATAAATATTTTTTTTTAAGTCATCTAATTTCCAGCTGGTTGCTTGTTTTTTTACTATATCTTTATCTTTCCAAAAAATTGGTGGCCTTACACTTGATATAACCTCATCTAAATTTTTGTTATTTTCATAACTATCTACGATGTTTAATAGTCTTTTGGATTTGTTTAATATTGTCCTAATTATTAAAATACAATCTTCATTTGAATAATTATTTTCATTTAATATCCTTGCAACATTTTTTTGATTTTTTGCTAAATAATTATCAGCCAACTCACTAACATTATGACTTTCAGCTAGGTTACTTAATTTTTGTATGATTTCAAAATCAATATTTTTTTTTGATAATGAGTAATATAAAATCTTTTCAAGTTCTAATTTTAAATGATCTCTGCTACCACTTGATCTATTAACTAATAAGTTTAATGATTCTCTTGAAATTTTAATTTTATGTTTCCTTAAAAATTCATTTGCTAAATTTGCTAGAGTTTGCAAGTTATCATCATAAAAAGGAACAGATATTAATATTTTACTTTTTTCAAAAAAATTTCTCAGTTTTGATTTTTTTTCTAGTACACCACTTTTTAGAATTATTTTTACATCTACTAAATTCTTTTCTATTATTTTTTCAATATTTTTTAAAATTTTATCTGACACCCTAGACACTATTATAATTTTGCTGTCATCAAAAAGCGATTTGTTTAAAATTTCACTCAAAATAGTCTCAAAATTATATATAAAATCACTCTCATCATATTTATTAACAATACCATCGAAATTATTTATAAAGTTTTCGCTCAAAACTTCTTTTTGAAGTCCTTCATTTTTTCCATGAAGTAAAATTAAATTGTAAGATTTTTTGTTGAATTTTTTTAGTTCAAAATGCCTTATTATCATTTATTTAGTAATTTTATAGAGAAAAGTATTTCATTTGACATCATAAGAGATAAGTTGTTTAGAACATTTTGTTCATATTTAGATAGTTCATATTTATCATTGATATTATTATAAGTAGACTCTTTTAAAATTCTATCTTCTAAAACTTTCTTGCCATTTTCTGAGACTACATAATTCAAATTAAGTTCTAATTTATATATTTTTGGATCCCCTTTTGAATCTGATGATATTATTTCTCTCTCGTGATCAGTTTCAAAATATAATTCGTATTTTTTGTCCCCATTAATATTATTTTTTAATTTATCTTCTATTATTTGATTAATTTTGATATCTCCATCGTAATTTATACTAACAAATTCGAAATCATACTTTTTACTTGAAAAAATTGGCTCATATGAGCATGCTTGTATTAAAAACATTATAAAAAAATAATTTAAATATTTAGTCATTAGTTAATATGTTTATTAGTTTATCTTGAATATATATAATTTTAACAATTTCTTTATCTTTCAAATATTTTTTTACAATATTATCTTGTTTTGCACTTTCCAATAGAGTCTTTTGTTCTATTCCTTTTTTTGCGTTTAAAATAGCTCTTTTTTTTCCATTTATTTGAATAACAATACTAATCTCATTATTTTCAAGAAACATCTCATCATGTATGGGCCAATTTAAATTTTTATTAAATCCAATATCACTAAGACATTCACTAGAAAAATGAGGGATAATTGGCGAAAAGCATATTAAAATTTTTTTATAACTTTCGTCTAATCCTTTAATGCTTTTATTTTTTTTTATAAAGTTTATTAAAAAGTTGTAACATTCATACATGTTGGCAATTATTACGTTATAATTAAACTTCTCCAGGTTGTGAGTTATTTTAGCAATTATTTGATTAGTAAATTTTTCTAATTCTATATTTTTTTCATTACCTACAGTAGTTGAACTTAATTTTTTTATTTCATTATGCATAATCCAAAGTTTTTGTATAAACTTATAAGATGATATCATTCCTTGATCAGACCACTGCACATCTTTTTCTGGTGGGCTGTCTGATAAAATAAATAGTCTAACAGCATCCGCTCCATAATTTTTAATCATTAACTCTGGGTCTATTACATTCTTTTTTGATTTTGACATTGACTCTGAAGGGCCCACTTTAACAATTTCATTTGGACTGTTTTTTTTAAAATAATTATTATTTAATTTTTCTACATCATCTGGGCTTAGCCAATTGTTATTCTTATCTTTATATGTTTCATGGCATACCATTCCTTGTGTGAATAAACTTTGAAAAGGTTCTTTAATATTAAATTTTTCATTTTTATAGTCTATGGCTCTCATAAAAAAACGAGAATATAAAAGGTGAAGAATTGCATGCTCCACTCCACCTATATACTGATCTACTGGCATCCAGTAATCAATGTCCTCTTTTTTAAAACCGTAACTTTTTTCATCTGGAGAACAAAATCTTAAATAATACCAAGATGAACAAACAAAAGTATCTAAAGTATCAGTTTCCCTTTTCATCATTTTTCCATCTATCTCAATTTCTTTCCATTTATTTTGTCTATCTAATGGGTTACCTTTAACTTTCAGGTCAATATTTTCTGGTAATTTTACTGGCAACATTGATTTAGGTATTGGATGAACTTTACCAGCTTCATCGTATGCAACTGGTATTGGACATCCCCAGTATCTTTGGCGTGAGACTCCCCAGTCTTTTAGCCTGTAATTAATTTGTTTTTTTCCTAATTTTTTTTTTTCTAATATTTTTATTGTTTCAACAACAGAATTATCAGGTGCTTTTAGACCATTCAAAAATTCTGAATTAATTAATGCTCCTGGGCCAGGATAAGCTTCATTTTCAACTACGTAATTTTCATCTTCTTCAATTGGTCTAACAACAGTTTTAATTTCTAAACCATATTTTTTTGCAAAATCAAAATCTCTCTGATCATGCGCTGGACAGCCAAAAACAGCACCAAATCCGTAATCCATCAAAACAAAATTTGCGAAGTAGACTGGAACTTTTTGTTTTGGATTAAGAGGGTTAATTGCCAGTAGATTAGTCTTGAAACCAATTTTTTCACCAACGGCTATAGCTTCCTCTGTTGTGCCTGTTTTTGAACATTCCTCTTTAAATTTTTGAAAATTTTTATCTTTTGAATAAAACGAGGACACTTGATGATCAGTTGAAAGTGCCAAAAATGAAAAGCCAAAAAGAGTGTCTGGTCTAGTTGTAAAGCATTTTATTTTTTCAACTGGCAAATCACCCTCTATTTTAAATTCTATCTCACATCCAAAAGACTTCCCAATCCAATTTTTTTGCATTGTCTTAACTTTGTTAGGCCAAGCTTCAAGACCATCGAGTCCATCTAATAAATCTTGAGAAAATTTTGATATATTAAAAAACCACTGACTTAGTTTTTTTCTTTCAACTACAGCTCCTGACCTCCAACCTTTTCCATCTATAACTTGCTCATTTGCCAATACAGTCTCGTCAATTGGATCCCAATTGACGTAATTTTCTTTTCTATAAACAAGTTTTTTTTCAAGCAGTTCTAGAAAAAATATTTGCTGATGTTTGTAATATTCTTCTGAGCATGTGGATATTTCTCTGCTCCAATCTATTGATAATCCTAATTTTTTTAATTGGCTTTTCATTGAATCGATATTCGAATTCGTCCATTCCTTAGGATCAAGATTGTTGTCTCTAGCAGCATTTTCAGCTGGCATTCCGAATGCGTCCCACCCCATTGGATGAAGAACATTAAATCCCTTTAATGATTTATATCTAGATAAAACATCGCCAATTGTATAATTTCTTACATGTCCCATGTGGATTTTTCCAGAAGGATAGGGAAACATTTCTAAACAATAAAATTTTTCTTTATTTTTATCTATTTTGGTTAAAAAAGTTTTATTATCAGACCAGTACTTTTGCCATTTTTCTTCAACTTTTTTAAAATTATATCTTTCCACAACTAAAGATTTTAATCTTTATAAGGTTCAGCTATGTATTTTCGTTTTCTTTTAGACTGTGTTTCTTTTTCATAAATAGCTGCTTTGGATAAAATTCTTTTAGCAAGTTCAGTTGATAATTCACTAGATCTATCTGAAACCTTACAGTTATCTTGCATAGAACAATTTTTATAAAAAACTTTTACAATTAATGCATCAGATCTTATTTCGTTACTTAAAAATCTTACTGAAATTTTTACTGACTCATTTTCAGATGATCCGTCACTATACCAATCTGTAACAATTATTCCTCCACTATAATTTGCAAGTGCTAATGGCATAAAATCCAAAGTATCTAACGAAGCTCTCCATAATTCATTTGAACTAGCAAAATCGAATTCACCTGTATTTTTCTTGTTGGAACCCATTAAGGTAAAACCTCTTCCCTCTTCAATATTTTTTTTAACTCTGTCTTGAGCGTTTGGGGGAATTTTTCTCGCATCTGCCCCTGGCACTTTACCATTACATGCCCCAACTAATGTGAAAATTATTATAAGTATAACTATTCGTGAATTCATTTTTTTATTATTTTTAGCTTAGATAATTAGATTATTTACAAAAAATTTAATAATATTATTTTAAATTATCAAAAACACACATTTTATAGGGTTTTTTACTGATGTATTTATGCAACATATCTATAATTTATTAGATATATTAGGCAAAATTTAAGAGTTTTGTGGGATTTTTGATAAATATAGCGTGTTTAATATTAAACAATAAATAAGGAGTACTTAATATGAACAATATAAAAAAAATAGGGTTAACAGCTCTTGCTGGTTCCCTAGTTGCTGGTTCAGTATCAGCAGCGACAATGTCAGTAAGTGGATCAGCTGGTATGTCTTTTACTGGAGGTGATGAGAAGAAAACTGAAGGTCAAGGATGGACAATGGGTGATTCAATCACATTTTCTGCTTCAGGAGATGTAAATGACATCGGTGTAACATTAACTTTAGAGTTAGATGGTGACGATGCAGATGGAACTAACAAGTTCGACAATCAGTCAATCGCTTTTGATTTAGGTGATGCTGGAAGTTTAACTTTCCACGGTCATGGTGGAAGCTCAGCTCTTGGTGCTAAAGACGACGTAATGCCAGCAGCTTGGGAAGAGCCATGGGATATCTTAGTAGGCGCAGAAGCTAACGTAATCGGTGGTGCAGGCGGAAACAACATGTTTTCATACTCATACTCACATGAGTCTGGTGTAACTGGAACTATCTCTTACGTAAACGCTGAAGATGCAATAACTGATGTTTCATCTACTTCTTACGGTGTTGAATATACTGGTATGGAAGGTTTAACAATTGGTTATGCACAACAAGACGTTGAAGTAACTACTGGTACTAAAGGTGATGAAAGCACAATGTATGCTAAGTATGCTATTGGTGGAATCACTGTTGGTATACAGATGTCAGAAAATGACATGGAGTCTGGAACAGACTACGAGTCAACTGGTATTGGTGTATCATACCAAGTTAACGATGATCTAACATTATCATATGGTAACCATGAAATAGAAGCTGTAAGTTCTGGAAACCCAGATCAAGAAGCTGCTGCACTTGGTTTCTCATACACTATGGGATCAATGAGCATAAGTGGTGCAATTCACGATGGTGATAACATTGCTAACAGCTCAACTAATAGCAGAGAAATCTACAGCTTAGGATTAGCATTTAATTTCTAAGTAAATAGATATATTATTTAAGAAAAGGCCCCATTTTTGGGGCCTTTTTTTTTGAAATAAGATATTCCACTAAAACCAATACAATTAACTATTTTTAATTTGCGATAATTTATTTTTGATATTCCACCTAAAGCTATTAATTTTTTTTTTGTTAATTTGCTTCTAATATTAAATTTGTTAACTCCCAAATAATTCTTATTTTTTTTAAATAGTGATGATAAAAATATAATATTTACTTTTTGAGTTTCTTTGTTTCTAATTTCTTTTAAATTATGAGCAGAGCCAATTAATTCAAATTTTCTTTTAAAATTATATGACAAGTGGTTATAACTCTTATTAAATGAAGGTATATAAGCACCGTCTAAATCAAGTTTTAACGATAATTTAATATTATTAGATAGATAAAACTTTATTCTCCTTTTCTTACAAAAATTCCTAGCTTTTATTATATCATTTAATTGATTTGGCTTTTTATAATTTCTGTAAATAATTGCTGTATTAATGTCTAAATTATTAATATTATTTTTATTGAACTTGTTTATAAAATAATACTTTTTTAATTTAATATTATGCATCAAACGGTAAAAAACTTACTTAATATTCAATCAAAAGTTAAGCAAAAACTTCAAGATAATAGTTTAACAAAAGTTCCAAATATTATAGCTGTCTCAAAAACATTTAAATTAGATCATATTATTCATTTGATACAACATGGGCATACTCATTATGGTGAAAATAAGGTTCAAGAGGCAGTCGAAAAATGGGAAAATTTAAAAAACAAAAATGATAATTTGCAACTTCATTTAATTGGCAAATTACAAACAAACAAAGTTAAATTTGCGGTTAAATTATTTGATTACATTCACTCTCTGGACAGTGAAAAATTAGCTAGAAAAATAGCATCTTTTGAAAATAAAAATTTAAAACTTTTCATCCAAGTTAATATTGGAAATGAAGAGCAAAAATCTGGGATAAGTGTTAATCAATTGATTGACTTTTATAATTTCTGTAAGGATTTAAAATTAAATATAGTAGGATTGATGTGCATTCCACCAATACATGATGATTCAGTTAAATATTTTAAAAAGATGTTAGATTTAAAACAAAAGCATAATTTTAATGAGTTAAGCATGGGTATGTCATCTGATTATTTAGATGCTTTAAAGCATGGATCTACGTTTTTGAGAATAGGATCTGACATATTTGGAAAAAGAAATTAAAGAATTTTTATTTTTGTATTCTTTTTGATTAATTTTAATAAAATCAAAAAATCTTTCTTTAATAATGCTATGCAACCATTTGTAGGTTTATAATTCTTGGTCAGATGTAAAAAAATTGCACTTCCTTTTGGAATTTTTGGATTTTCCCAATTATATCGTATTGGAATAAAGTAATCATACTTATAGTCGTTTCTGAATAACTTTTCTGAATTAATTTTATGATTTACTGTAGTAATTTTATTATAGAGTTTTTCGTTATTGATGTCATCGCACCAAGCCATGTCTTTTTTAATTTTAATTACTTTTAAATTTGTTTCAGGTTTTTCAACTTTATCATCCCTATAATACAAATTTTCAATTGAAAAATAACCAATTGGTGTTTTTTTATCTCCCTCTGATTTATTTTTCGTAAATCCTTTTTTTCCAACACAACATTTAAACTTAAATTCATTAAATAAAAGTGTATGTTTATTTTTTATAATAATTGTCATAGTCTAAAATAATGGAGAAACAAAATTTATTAATTCATAATTTAACGATTTTGTATGACATTTTAATTGAAATAAATCATCTTGTCAGTTTTAATATAAAAGCAATTAATGACCGGGAGATAAAAGAGCAAAATTTTCATGCTTTAGACTTAATAATTTCTGACTCTGAGCTTAAACTGAGCAATCAAATAAAAATACATTCAAAACCAATTCAATTAGCAAGATTGATAGATGTAATTAATTTGAGTTTCTTAAAAAAAAAAATTGATTTTCAAAAAGACATAAAAATTAAAAATTATATTATCAATTTTAATACTAGAAAATTGCTTAAAAATAATAAAGTTCTTTCTTTAACAGAGAAAGAGGCCATGATTATAAGTTTTTTAAAAAATGCTGATAATGCTGTATCAATAAACGAACTTCAAAAAAATGTTTGGGGTTATAAATCTAAGCTAGAAACACACACGGTCGAAACTCATGTATACAGGCTCAGAAAAAAAATCTCAAAGACTTTTGACGATAACAATTTCATACAAAGTTTAAAATCAGGTTATAAATTATAATAAACTTTCAAAAAGTGTTAAACAAAATGATTAACATTGATGTTAAAACTAATTACAATTCTATCCTCGTCCGACATGTTTCTTCCAACTTTATGAGGTAGATAACTTGGAAAAAATAATAAATCTCCTTCCTTGACATCCAACCCCCTTATATTTGCATTAAGTTCAGTTTCTTTACTTATTCTAGGATAACTATGGTTGCTAACTGAATTAGGATTTTCAACTAAAAATTTTCCACAATTTTCTGGAGCCCTAACATAATAAGCTGCGCTAAGATAAGAATTTGGGTGAGTGTGAATTAAATTAAAACTATCTTTTTTATTTATTATAGCCCACATTTCCGTACAAACAATTTTTTTTGGATCTATATCCCAGCCATACTTATCGAATACATCAAAAATATATTCTTTTAATGAAATTAAAAATTTATATTGTACTGAATTTTTATCTTTTAGGTCAAAATTTTCTGAATGCCATCCATTAACATTTGTTCTATCTAGCCCTTTTTCATTCTTTTTTTTTAGATCGTATATGTAACCTGATAGTTGAGCATTAACTTGCTCATAATCTTTAATTTTATACTTAAATACTGGTTGAGGAAAAAATTTCAAAATTTCACTGTTTTTTATCATTATAAAATAATGTAATTATTTTAATTTATATGGTTAAAAATATAAATAAAAAAAATTTAATTGCTAAAGATTTGTTTACAAAAAAATATAAACCAAAAGTAATAAAACCTAAAAAAGGCAAGGGTAGCTTTAAAAGAAAAAAAATATAATTACTTTAAAATATCAACATTAAAACTTATTACTATTCTGTCTTCATCTGATAAATTCATACCAACTGAATGAGGCAGATATGCTGGAAAAATCAACAAATCTCCTTCCACAGGTTTTATTTGACCAATATTTTGATTAAACTCAGTTCTTTTATCGCTAAGTGCAATTCTTTCCTTCGCAATTTGATTGGGATTAGAAATTCTAAACGATCCACAATTTTCTGGCGCTTTCACGTAATAAGCTGCGCTTAAGTAATTGTTTGGATGAGTATGTTCTATATTAAAATTATTTTTTTTGTTAATAATTGCCCACATTTCTGTAAGATTTACTTTTCCGGGGGTATACTTCCATCCATATTCTTTGAAAACATCTGCTACATACCTTTGTATATCCATAAAAAATTGAAAAGGTGGTTTATTCTTTTCTTTTAAATCAAATGATTTAGAGTGCCATCCACCTTGATTAGATCTTTCAAGTCCTTTTTTATCATTTTCATAAAGTTCATAAATATATTCTGATAATTTTTCATTGTGTTTTTTATAATTTTCTACTTTATAGTGAAAAATTGGTTGAGGAAAAAATTTTAGTATTTTCTTTTCATTCATAATTACAATCTTGCCCCGATTTGTTGAATAACCTTAGAAGACATCTCTCTACCTTTATTTAAACACTCAATCTTTTCTAGATTATTCAAATATCCGTGCAAATATCCTGCTGCAAATAAATCCCCTGCCCCTGTCAGATCTTTTACATTTAAATTTTCTTTGATCCCATTTTCTATAATATTTTCTCCAGATATTGAAATTGCTCCTTTTTCTCCCCTTGTTATAACTAAAAGTTTATTTAAATTTTTTCCAAATTCTATAACGTCCTCAAATTTTTTTGCCTCAATCAATGACATAATTTCCTGTTCATTTGCAAATGTGATATCTAACTTATTTTTAACTAAATCTAAAAAATGTGGTTTATGTCTATCAACACAAAACTGATCCGATAATGACATAGCAACTTTATTTGCGTTATTTATCGCTTTTTCAAATGCTTTTTTTGGCTCTCCTTCGTCCCATAAATATCCTTCAAGAAATATCATTTCCGATCTTTTTATAACTTTTTCATTCACATCGTTTTCATCAATTTTTCCTGCTATACCCAAATAAGTACACATCGTTCTCTCAGAGTCTGGTGTAACTAAAATCAAACAAGTGCCAGTAGGTAATTCTTCTTTTTTTTTATTATAAAAATATTTTACATTTTCAGAATTTAAACCATCTTCGTATTTTTTTCCCATTTCATCATCACAAACTTTACCTATAAAACCTACTTTATTTCCTAGTTGAGATAGTCCGACTATAGAATTGGCAACTGATCCTCCAGATATGGTTTTTTCTGTTGTGAGAGTAGAAAGTAGTGATTGAAACTCTTTCTTATCAAAAATGAGTTTCATTGTGCCTTTAGTTAAATTGTTTTGACCAATAAAATTTTCATCAACCTTACATATTACATCGACAATTGCGTTACCTATTCCTAAAACTCTCATTTATGCTTTCTTTGTTTTAATTGGTTTTTTTCTTTTAGGATAACAAGAAGTACAAATTTTACAAGAAATACCGTAACAATCCCTCGCTTTGCAGTATTCTCTGCCATAGTAAATTATTTGCAGATGTAATTTGTTCCAATATCTTTTTGGGAATAATCGTTTTAAATCTTTTTCAGTTTGAATGACATTTTTTCCATTAGTTAAACCCCATCGTTGAGCAAGCCGATGTATATGTGTATCTACTGGAAAAGCAGGATAACCAAAACCTTGGGACATAACTACACTTGCTGTTTTGTGTCCTACCCCAGGCAGTTCCTCTAACTCCTCAAAAGTTTTTGGAACTCTACCATTATATTTTTCAACTAAAGTCTTTGACAAATTATAAACACTCTTTGCTTTAACTCTAAAAATTCCAATACTTCTTATTAATTTTTCTATTTTCTTTCTGCCAAGTTTAACAAAATGCTCAGGTTTATTGTATTTTGGATATATATTTTTTGTAACGTTATTAACATTTACATCTGTACATTGAGCTGAAAGTAAAACAGATATTAAGAGTGTAAAAATATTTCTATGTTTTAATGGTATAGGTGTTCTTGGATAAGTTTTATTAAGTATTTTTAAAACTATTTTGGCCCTCTGTTCTTCATTCATTATTTAAAATTCAGAAGATTTCTCATTGAATAAAGGCCTGGTTTTTTATTAATTAACCATTTAGCGGCAGTTATTGCTCCTTCAGAATACAAAGCTCTATCGAAAGCTTCGTGGTTTAGAGTAATTATTTCTTTTCCACTTGAAAAAGTGACTTCATGTTCACCAATAATCTCACCTTTTCTGATTGAATTGAAATTAATTTTTTTCCCATAAGGAAAATTTTTTTTGTTTAAATATTTTTTTCCCATCATTTTATAAAAGTCTTTATTTTTTCCTGTAGCTATCCCTTTTCCAAGCATTAAAGCTGTTCCAGATGGGTGATCTTTTTTATATCTGTGATGTACTTCAAAAATTTTACTTAAATAGTTATCACCAAGAGATGCTGATGCGATCTCCGTAAGATACATGAGTAGATTAATTCCAAGGCTCATATTACCCGCTTTTAAAATTGGAATTTTTTTAGAAAATTTCTTTATTAATTCTTCCTCTTTCTTTGTAAAACCTGTTGTACCTATAACCACTTTCTTTTTAAGTTTTGTAGCTATTTTTAAAACCTCAAATGTACATTTTGGTATAGTGAAATCTATTATCACATTTGCTTTACCTAGTGCTTTTTCAGTATTTAATTCAGGATTAATTCCACTTATCTTTTTATTAATTAATCTATTTTCTGTTAGAGCAACTAACCTAGTAGACTTATCTTTTTTAGTGGATTTAATGAGCTGTTGGCCCATTCTTCCCATACATCCTGTTATGGCTAGATTAATTTTACCCATTATAATGATTTAGATTAGCACTATTGGCTAGTTTTTCCAGAAACTTTTAGCTTTTTGAAAGAATTTTTTAATACTTGGATTAGATTTTTCATTTTCAATTTCTCTAAATTTTTCTAGTAATTCTTTCTGCTCTTTATTTAGAGATATTGGTACTTCGGTGTTTACTTGAACATAGAGGTCACCATAATCGTTACCCCTCATGTAAGGCATACCTTTTCCTCTCAGTCTAAATTGTTTGCCGCTTTGGGTTCCTGCGGGAATTTTTATTTTAGCTTTACCACCGTCAATAGTTGGAATTTCAATTGAAGTACCTAAAGCAGCATCAGCAATTGAAACCGGACATTCGAAAAACAAGTTTTCATCAGACCTTTTGAATAAATCGTGAGAGTGAACATTAATGAATAAGTATAAATCACCATTACCACCACCTCTTGACCCAGCCTCACCTTTTCCTGAAAGTCTTATTCTGGTTCCATCATCTACACCTTTTGGAATTGTAACAGATAATCTTTTTGATGCCTGTTTTTTACCTTGTCCATTACAACTTGAGCAAGGATGAGTGATTTCTTCTCCCGCACCAGCACATTGGGGACATGTTTGTTGGACTGTGAAGAAACCTTGGCTTGATCTTACTTGCCCGTGACCACCACACATTGAGCATGCTCCAGATTGGTGACCAGGTTTTGAACCTGATCCGCTGCAAGTATCACATTTTTCAGATGTCGAAAATTTAATATCTTGTTTCTTTCCAGAAAAGGCCTCCTCTAAAGATATAGATAAATCATATCTTAGATCAGATCCCCTATTATTTGACCTTCTTGATCTCCGACTCCCACCAAAGCCTTCTCCAAAAAAGTCTTCAAAAATGTCAGAAAAGTGATTTGAAAAATCGAAGTTACCAAATCCGCCTCTTCCTCCACCTCCATTTTCAAAAGCTGCGTGACCAAAATTATCATAATTTTGTTTTCTCTCTGAATTGGAAAGTACATGATAAGCTTCAGATGCTTCTTTAAACTTTTCTTCAGCACCTTTATCACCTTTATTTTTATCTGGATGATATTTAACTGCGAGTTTTCTATAAGCTGATTTAATTTGGTCTGCAGAAGCGCTTTTATTTACACCCAAAACTTCGTAATAATCTCTTTTTGCCATAACATGTTATAGACAAACAGTTGTTTTGTTAGGCGCTTTTTTCTTTATTCTCGTC
>FUFK010064875.1_pt1 | contig 15951 bp, 22 predicted proteins | sample 1021851 | NCBI WGS metagenome assembly FUFK01 (sample SAMEA51879418, study PRJEB19060) | metagenome | reverse complement strand
GCATCAGCACACAATGTAGAAATAGCGGCTACTTTCATACCCATAGCATAGAGAGATCGAGAGAGTTTAATACGTTCACAATTTTCATCTGTAACTGTGATTCCTGATGCAATTCCTAAAATCTGTGTCTGAACACCAGCCGATGCCGCTGTTTTACAAACATCTGAATTATTTACGACTACTGATGGTGCGTTAGCTGTTGGTGGTGTATTGTTTGTGACAACTGTTGATGAAACTGTATTTGTATCTGCCCCAAGAGCAGAGTTCATTAAACCATTAAGAAACCAAATTAAGATTGATGCTATTATAATTCCTATAATAAAAGGATTCCTCATTTATCATTCTGGCTTTGGATATTTATTTTTAGTAGCTGTTCTTTTTGCTTGTAAATCTGTAAGTGTATCGCCACCATCTAAAAGTGCATGAATACATTCTTCATGTGATGGATATTCAGCTTGTCTATTTCTTTTCCATTCTTCTGCATCATACTCAGCTTGTAGTTCAGTTTGCTTTGCTGAAACTTGTTCCCAAGTAAATGGTTGTGTGTCAGAAAAAATAGCTGTTCCATTTTCATCTTTACCAGAAACATATTTAACTTGTGCTTGATATTCAGCTTCGTTAGTTGGCGTACCATTAATAACGAACTGAGCTGAACTGTCTAATGCTTGGATTGCTTGTGCTATATCTACCATATTTATTTACCTCCTTAACCTTTAATTTCTGTTACAGTTATACTTGCTGGAAATGATGCTCTGTTTGCATCATCTGTACTACCTGATGTTCTACCTATTGCTAAAGTTTGAGAACTATTGTTTGTTAAACCTTGTAATTTATATGTAGTTGCACTTGTAGTTGACGGGCTGTCTAAAAACATTACATTAACCGAATAAGTTTCTGTACCTTGTGAAACTCCATGTGTTGTGTGAACACCACCACTTGACCTTACTCTATTAGAACCAGATTGGTCAGCTAAATAAATATCTGTACTACCTCTTACAAGTTTTAAAAGAGCATTTCTATCAGAGCCGTCAATACTCATACTGCAACTAGCTGTTATAAAAATTTTACTAGATGTGCTTGAAGGAGTTATTGAAACTGATAAACCAGTAATATCTGTAAAACTTGTAGAAGTAGTTGTAAAAACATCTAGTTTCGCTGTTGATTGAACTTGCAAAACACTCCCAGTAGGTAAAGCTAATTTATTTAAAGTTATAAGTGACATAATTAATTCCTCGTGATCTTGTTTTAATTAATGACATAATTTATTCCTTTGGGTTATCCGATCTTACCTTATCGCAGTGATCTTTGAAAGTTGTTGTTCCATTTTTTTGATCTTTGTAAATCATTTCCATTTGCTGTTGCCATGTCCCATACTGTGATCGTCTAGTTTCGTCTATTTCAAAATTTGTTTCAGCAGTATTACCAGCAGTTTCATAACTTGCTAATTGACTATCAGTTGGTTTAGATAAACCATCTACTGACCAAGTTTTAATAAAATCTCCATCGCCATCATTTTGTAAAACTATATTATCTTGTTCAGCTTCCCAAGTCTTAGAGTTTGCCTCTAAATATAATATAACTTTTGTTACTAATCTTGCCATTATTTACCCCTAAGTTGCTAATTTATATCCATAAAATCTTGTTCTAAAACTATTACCAAATATTGTTTTTGTTGCACCCGCATTCTGATAAATTGTAACATCAACATAATCCCCAGCGGCTATATTAACAATTCCATGAGTTGTAGTTGTATCTTCATCACTATTATTCATATTACTTTCAATGAAAACAGTGCCATTAACTCTTAATTGAATTACAAATCTTGTCATTGTATTACTAGAGTTTGTTCTTGCATGCGCACCAAACATGTATTTCCCCCCCTGACCAGAGGGAACGGTGAATCTCCCATTAGAGGTGTTATATGCACTAGCTGTGTCAAAGTCCTCTGAATCAAAAACAAGAACAGTTGTGGTTGCATGTGCTATACCAACATTTGAACCTAAATAAACATTAAAATTTGGTGTATTAGTACCAGCATCAGCAAAACTTAAATTACCAGAGCCATCAGTTTGTAAAAATTTATCTGCACTAGGCGAAGTCGTTGGGAAAGTTAAAGTATAAGATTGACTAGCACTGTGGGCTGGGCTTTTTAATTTAATACCATGACTGTTTTGTGAACAATTAAGTTGTAGAGTTCCGTCAGTAGTACCATCGCCTTTGATTTGTAATCCAGCCGCAGATGATGTTGATACAAAATTAGTTTTTGCATTTGTGACTGTTGCATCGCTTGGTGTACCAATATCTAAAACATTACCGAGTGCTAAAACAAAATCGATAGAGTCTGAACTGGTCAAAGCCGAACTGAACGTAAGAGTAGAACCCGATACTGTAAAAGATGACCCAGCTTTCTGAATCACCCCGTTCAAACTGACTATTAAATGATTAGACGACTCTGGAACAAAAGCAGTTGAATCTAGTGTTAAAGAATAACTTGCTGTTGCACTTGCAGTCAAGTTATCCAGCATATTATATCCGCCCACTGATGGGGATTTTCCAATGTAAGCCACTACTCGCCCCCTCCGTTATCTATAACAGTTCCACCATTTGCTATCCATTCTTGGATTGCTTGGTAATCTGTGTTTTCTTCGTTTAATGGTACAAGTTTAACTCTATTAGAATTTACATAAGTTATTTTATAACACTCGTGTTCAACAACTGGCACATTAGTATATATTTTTTCTACTGTATCAATAATCATAATTATAACTCCGCGTCCAAAGCCGCAAAAGCATTGGAATCATTAATATAAACTTGACCACAAGTTCCTAAACTAGCTGAAATTTGATTTGTATTTCTTACCATAATTTTTCTATTTCCTAGTTGAGCAAAACCTACAAAACTATCAAAATCATCAGTAGTTTGGTCGTGATAATATGTAAAATAATTTGATCCTGTAATTTGGTCATAACTAGGGTGTGTTCTCATTATAGTTGGTGTTGTTATTTCACAAATTACTTGATTAGCATAATGTGTAACTCCAACACCTACCCCTCTTTGTTCAGTTGCTGGATTAGCAGTTCCTCTTTTATCTGCAAACACATAATAATATCTTTGACATCTTGCTATATTTACATCAACAGGCAAGAACTCAAAATCAGATGCTGATGTTCCAGCCTCCACCTGAACCCCTGTAACATACCATTCATTACTTGTGCTGTCGGCAAGGTTGACTTGACCACTTGCTAAACTTCCCTCATTACCACTTTCTGTTGTCCAAGTAGATGTTATAGTACCAGATGTATATGTTGAACCAGCACCCAACCAAAATCTACATCTTAAACTTGTACCATTGTCATTGTTAAAGGCGTTTGATGTGTCACCAGCATAAGTTAAAGTTTTTTTCTCCCATGTGTCAGCAGATGAAATTGTATATTGTTTTGAAAACCATTTGCTTTGGTCATTATTAAATAATGATGCACAATAAGTTCCTGTTTTATTACTTCTAACCCAAAAACTAAAAGTTATACTTTTTGCAGATGATGTACCAAAGTTTAAATATTGTAAATTTTGACCTTCAACTTTTTGTTCAATAACAACTTGGTCACCGGCAGATGGTGAAGCGTCAGCAGTTGTACAATCCATTTTCAAGCTATAAGCAAATCCTTGACCACTAGGTACTGTTGTTGATTGTGATTGTGTCCATGTACCCATGCTTGAAATATTAGTCTGAAATCTATCTACAGTGTTATAGCTTGTAGATGAAATTCCAGTAGCCGTAACATCTCTTTGTGCTATGCTCATATCACCATTGATGATGATGTTTCTAAATGGGTCGGAAACAACCCCTGTTGTTTTTGCTTTAGTGACTGCTGAATCTGCAATATCGGCAGTAGCAATAGTTCCGTCAGAAATTTTTGCAGATGTGATAATACCATCTGTAATATCTGATGCTGTTAATGGTGCTGGAGTAGGAGTCTTGCCAATATATCCCATGCTTTACTCCTATGTTATCTCTAATATGCTTAATGTTGCGTCTATCTTTGCGGCGACAGAACAATCTACTTTTAAAATATCAGTTGCTTGCAAAACATATTTACCACCCGAAAGTACCTCTAATGAGGATTTTGCGGGTATATCTACATCTTTTATTAATAAAACTGTTTCGTTTGTTTCTGTGTCTGATGTATCTGAAACTAATTGAACATCGGCTGTAACCGCAGTTGTGTGAATATTACAAAGTGTTAATCCAATCACGATTGTTTGAGTTGCACTAGGGCAAGTATATAGGGTCAAAGGCGTTCCCGCACTAGCTGGCATAGCCCCGTTTGTTTTTACTTTAAATGTATTAGCCAATTTTCCCCCCTTATCCTAGAGCAATACTTAGAGCCGCCGCCTGTGGGTCAGTCTCTGAAATAGTCCCTGTCACTGACATTGTACTCGTAATTGCGTTAGTTGAAATATTTATTTGAAATAACTCTACATTATCTGAACCATCATTTATTTTTACTTTTAAAACGCCTGATGTTCCATTGTCCACCCATATAGTACCAGTGGTAACAGTTGATGGTGCGGAAGAACCAATGTGCATAGAATTAAGTGCGTTCAAACTAGAATTTAGATTTGATCTGAACGTCCCGAATGCTGTATTGTCGAGTGTTAATTGTGAAACTTGTGACATAAATTCTTATATCCTTTTTTTATTAATTTTTCAATCCTACGCCAGAGGCATTAAAATCGAAAGTTTTGTTAATAATATTATTACTACTATTTTTAAAAACAATGTCAAAGCCTAGTTTCGATTTATTGCTAATGACAAAAAAATCTCCCGAAGATAAATCTTGCCCTGTAACTGTGATGTTCGGAATTTGAAAAAATCCATTTGTAAATGTAACAGACTTAGTGCTTGTGCCTGATGAAATGTCGTCCCCTGTTTCTGACCTTTTTTCTAATACTAATCTAGCTTTTAAGCCTGTAACAAAAGGTCTTGCATTGTTATTAGCTGATGTCAAAACACATCTAAATTTAAAAAATCTACCTTTAAATGTTCCTTGTTGTGCGATTGTCGTAAAACTTGATATATTTGATAAAGATGTATCATCTGCACCTATTTGAATAATAGCATTATTGTTTGTTGGTGCATTTCCGTCAAAAGGTGCTTTAGCATTATCAAACAAACTAGCACCACGACCCGAATCGAATAAATCATAAGGGTCATCTGATTCCATCGTTAATTCTATTTGAAATGTTGCATCATAACTAGCATCAAGAGAAAAATTGTTTGCAAATACATAATTTCCCGTTCCAGTAATATTGCTTGCTAATCCCCCTGTATCAAAGGGAAAACCACTAGAATCAGCCGCATCAAACAAACCAGACCGACTGTCAAAAAGTGTGATTGTATCTAAAGTAACTGCTGGGTTGCCTGTGCTATCTGAACCTTTAAATGTATTAGAAAATGTGCCTGAGAATGCTGTTTCTTCTTGTATTGATGAAATATCTTTAAATGATTGTAAGGCAACAACACTAGAAGTTATGATTGCGGGTTCTGATGATTCGTTTCCTAATTTATCAACAGCTTTTATATACAAATTAAATGGTGGTTTTAGTGCATTTACAACTACACTATTTGATTTTCTTCTAGGAACTTGCACTAAAGGCGATGTGTTAAACCATGCAGTAGTCCCAGAACCCATTGAATATCTGATCTCATAAAACTCAATATCAAGGTCTGTAACTGGTGTCCAATTTAAAGACATTTGATTTGAGCCTATCATTGAAATATTAAAATCAGAAACATCAGATGGCGTATCAGTAGCACCAATTATTTTTCTAGTAGCAGAGACAAATGTTGATTTTGCGTCAATAGTATTGACCGCCCTTACCCTTACCTCATAAGTAGCCTCATCTATTACGTTCAAATGTTGATAGGTAAGTATTTTTCCTGTTGCTATTTCTCTAAACGAATCAGTCACTGAATTTCCGTCAGCATCTAAAGTTTGTTTAATTTGAACTTCGTATTTATCTACAAATTTATCCGGAGAAACTCCTACTGTTATCAATAATCTTGTAAGAACAGTTCCGTCAGAATATTCAATCATTTCATCATCAAGAGTAACACTAGCTGGTGGTTGAACGCTAAAAGGATTTGGTAAATTTGTATCTGGTATAGTGGCTGGTGCAACCTGAGTTCCAAAAACGTAATAGCTGTCTTGGTGTTCAGTGCATTGTAAGCTAACTGTATGGTCAGAATTTAATGTCATTCCTTGCACTCTGAATGGTTTAGCAGAAAAACTAGGCGTTGCGTGGGTCACATTTACGATATCTCCAATACTCAAATCTAAAGCGGTTGCATCTGCTTTAAGACTTATATCTAAGCTAGTTCTCGATCTTCGCAAAATAATCTCAGCCATTTCTTGTGCTTGATGAGGATTTGTAAGCATGGCAAAATCAAAACGAGATTCTAGCAACAAACCTCCATCTGCTGTTTTCATATTTGCGTGTGTATCTGCACTTGCTAATCCTGTTTCATCTACTGGTGGAAACTGTGCTGTATCACTTTGAAAATTTTTATCAGGGTTTGTAAAGTTCACAATAACTCGATTGTAACGAGAATTTTTGTTTTTACTTTTTATTTGAATACCACCTATAATATTATCTTCCGTTAAGGTTATTGATGCTGAACCAGAACCCTCAACTAATATTTTATATTTACCAGCGGTAAAATTTAAAAACGATCTTGTACCTCTNACAAAGTCTTTAACATTATCTATNGCTTTTTTAGATGTATCAACAACAGGGTGGCTATCCATCAAATCAATCTGACTTGCACCACTAAAAGGTGTTATGTTTGTATCGCAAACATCGCCAGCCGTTTGCCAATCGGAGTAATTTGAATCAAAATAGCTATTTGGTATTCCCATACCAAATCTTTCATTTCTTAAATAATCTAATAATTGATAAATACCATTGTCTGAATATTCCCAAGTTGTTGAATCATCTTTTCTATGTGAACCAGAGCCTCCAGTAACAGTGCTATCTAAATTTGGATTATATACTTTTCTCCCTTTGACTATTGTATGGACAGTGGGTAAAGAACCAAAAGCGTCTGAGTTCCATTTAAATTTTAGTGCAAGGTACGCAAGCCCACGCAAGCGGTGGTTCGATGTCCATGATGATAGAGTAGATAATAAGCTAGATGCAGTTTGAGAATCAGTTCCATAATGAGGCTCAACAGTTATCAAACTTTCAGCACTTGANTCATCATCAGGTGCTTTGAAAAAGTTTGCATCTGAACTCGCAACAGTTCTTTGAGTGTTGTCTGCCAAGTCTCCACTGAATGTAACCTCATTGTCATTTACAAATATTTTAGTTATGTCATCTATTTCTCCCTCAGAGAGAATTATAGCCATATACAAGAACTCGTTGTCAGTCCCCGAAGTCTCTACAAAGACCACATTTCCGCCAACTTTTCTTGTTCCATAAACTATAGGAATGTGTGCATTAGCACTGAATTTATTAAGTAAAACACCTTTAGCATTTTGATCTGATAAATTGTCTCCAAAATCAGGAACTTCGGGTATATCTACAAGCCAGCCAATCGCCTCTTCAACAATATCAACAATTACATCTACAACATCTTCAATAAAATCAATAGTATCTTCAACAAAATCTTTGACTGTATCAAAAGGATTAAAACCACCCATTACGCCAATCTCCAGTTGCCGCCCATGTTTTCAAAACCTAATCTTTCTAACACAGGGTCTATATCTAATTTTGAGGTTATAGAAAAAACTATGGGGTTGTTGTCAGAAACTTTTTTAACCATATCTATTAATTGTTTTAGTAACTTGTAATTTCTAAATTGTGGTTGAATATAAATCATTTCAATTATCATAATTTTTTGTTTACTGAACCAATATTCAGATTTATGGAATATAAGACAACCTACCATTTTATCTTTATCTAAATTTTTAATACAAATGATTTTACCTACTTTTAAAAAAGTATCTAAATATTTATTTAATTTTACGCCATCAACTTCTGGGAAATTACAGTGGGCTAAATGTTTTTCTTTATAATCTTTAAGTAAATCGTGCAGTTCAGATATATCTTGTTTTTGTGCTTGATAAAAATGAACACTTGTCATTCTCTACCCCATTTAATATCTCTTACTGTCTGTGCCGCAAATTCCATACCTTTATCACTACTAAAAAATCTTTTTTGAGAATTATCGGTTGTAGTTCTTCCAGTCGTTTTGCCGAAGTTACCCCAGTGAGAGGTTACAGTTAAAATTAAACTTGCAGATGTAGTATTATCGCTAATAGAATACTCATCAATAGTCCCAAAAAATAATAAAAATGGGTCGTTTATCAAAGCATTATTACTGTCTAAATATCCTTTATAAACATAAGCATCAGCATTTATAATATTTTCACTCAATGCAATAGAAACATAAGTTTGATCTACGGCTGATAAACTAATTGATAAAGAATTTTTGGTTGGTTTATTTGTTTCACTTACAGCAGTTATGCTTTTTAGATGTCCATTAGATTGATAAGTTCTTGATGAACCTGATACACTTGACGTTATATCAAAACTTGCATTTGTTAAATAAACTGGAGTTCCAAATTCTATTTCAATTAAAAGAACAGGGTCGATTATACCAGTTGCTAACTGTGTTTTTACAGAACTTGATAATCCTCTTGCCATTATAAACTCTCGATAACATCAAACTCAAAATTAAAAAGTAAATTACCATCTTTGTCGTTTGCATTAGTTTTAAATTCTTGCATATCGCTTGTAAGATGCACTGTTGCTGGAACAGATTTATAAGTTACAGAACTGTTATCGGCTAAAGCAGTTCTAAGTGGTGGCTCGATTGTTACTGTTGCGGCGTTACTTGAAGATGTAACATCTGCAACNACCATGTATAATTTATCATGTGCAAACTTTATAAGGTCTCCCGCTTTCAGACGACCAGAACCATCAGCCGCAAAAGCATCAATATTTATGGTTGTATCTCCCGCAGAATGCGACCCGTTCACTAATAAAGTTCCTGTTTCATTACCTTGACTATCAAATGTAGTAGGCAAAGTAATAGTAAAGTTTTCTTTACGACTTCTTTGTTTAATAATAAAAGCCATGATCGGGGCGAAATCTGCACGAGTCATAGGAGGATATGAAACTGTAAAACTAAACCTTTGTCCTTGTATTTGTCTCCTAAATGTTTTTCCACTATCAGTGTCACTAAATAAAGTTCTTTGATTAGATTTTAAATTGATTGCGTTGAACGCTGTGTTAGGTAAAGAACCACTCATATCAATGCCGCCTTACCTTTTTCATTAACAGCCATATTAATCATGTTTACAATTACACCTCTGCTATTGACTAACAATTCATTGAATCCTCTTGCATCAACTGTGCTTATGTTAAAGTTTACTGTCACTGGTTGACTCATACCAAGTTGATTATTTGGAATAATAGTTCCAGCTTGGTCAGGCACAAATAACTCAGCACCTTTTTCTCCGACTATTGATGGTTGCCCTACTGGTGGTCGTCCACCTTTTTCAAATCCTTTTATTTTATTTACCATTCCCATACCAAAAGCTATTGCACCGCCAACAGCCGCAATATTGAAAGGGAAAGGAATTGATGCAAAAGTTTTTAAAGCACCTTGATAAACACTAATTAAAGCCTCTTTAATTGCTTTCATTTTAAACATACTCAAAGCCTTGTTTACTGCCGCCTGAACAGCTTTTCCTATTAAAGCCTCAATGATTGCTCTTTTGACAACATTTGCAAACTTTTTCATGTTAAGTTCGCCTGTCATCACAAAATCAGTTAATGTTTGTTTTAATGACTCAAATGAAGTTTTACCAGCTTTTGCAAATCCATCTATAACATCTTTGTTCATAGCCTCCATAAATCCCTCTTTGAATTTTCCAAAACTTTCTGTAATAAAACCTACAGACTCATCTAAATCATCAAAGCCAATTTTTATTTCTTTTAAAGGTACATCATGTAATGCCTGTCTAACACTATCAATCATTCCCTCTAATCTTAAAAATTCTGCACTATCCTCTCCAACTTCATGTTGCATAGCTTTCAAAGCATCAATAGTTTCATAAGCCTCATCTTGTAATTTTCTAAAAGCACTACCAGCCGCATAATCAGCTACCTCTAATAATCCTATTTGTTCATTAAGGATTTCAACCTCACTTGCAAAATCTTCAATAGTTTTTTCTGCTTTAAAACTATCTAAAAGTTTGTCTAAAAATCCTGTGTAGTCTGCCAAAAGAACAGCACCAGCGGCTAGTAAACCAGCAAGGTTTTTCATTGATACTTTTGTAAATGCAATCATAGCAAGTGACGCTTTTTTAATTCCTATACTTAATGAAATGAATGCTTTTGTCATACCAAAGACAACGGCGGCTAAAGCGGCTTTTTTAATTAATTCTATATTTTCGTGCATAAATCTAAACGCATCTGCACCTAAAGTTACTGCACCAGCTAAACCTTTTCCTACTGTTTCTGCTATCTCTAATATTGTTGCCTCATTTGCGGCAAGTGCCTCATCTAATGAACCAAACTCTTTTTTTAGGGCCACAAAAAATTCTTCTGCAACTGTTTTTTGGAAATTAAAGAACTTATCTCCAATCATTGATAAAGTTCCCTCTAAAGTATTTGCAAGATCATCAGTAGCACCAGCAAACTCTCCATCTTTACCAAAAACTCTAAATAAAGCCTCTCTGGTTTGTTCTACTGAAACTGTTGCACCAGCACTAAATCCTAACATGGATTTAACACCTTTTTCTCTAAATAAATCTGCACTTGAAATTCCAGCAGATAATGACCTTTGGATTTGCTCTGCTGTAGTTCTAAAATCCAATCCTGTAACTGCCGCTACATTACCAGTAAGTTCTAATATTTTTGAAAGTTCATTAGCATCTTTACTTACTACTGCAAGAACTCCCGCACCTGATTGAATTTCTCCAAGTGAAAAAGGAACTTTACCAGCAAATTTAGCCATAGCATCAAAGGCTTTTGCACCCTCTTCTACGCTACCAAATAAAAACTTTAATCTAACTTGTAATGATTCGACTGATTTCCCTACATCAACGAAACCTTTTATAGCAACACCAGCACCTAAACCGATAAGTGCATTTTTTAAATTTAATACTGAACTTTTAACACCATCAACACCTTTAGTTGCTGATTGCATCGCTTGTCGTGTTTTATCTTTAGCGATTAAATCAATATTAACTTTTTTTGTTGCCATTTATTTTTTCATTCTTGCAATTCGTTCTTGCCTTTCTTTTTCTTCTCTTTGAAGATCAAAGTATGCAAGCCACATATTAAACTCTACGACTGGCATTTGCAAGATTTCAGATGCAGTCTTACTGAGTTTTTCAGCTAACGCAAATATATTGTGAAGTTCAGGATTATTTTTTAGTTTTTTTTATTGTCGTTTATATCGACATTTTGAGTTCCCATAATTCTACTGGCAACATCAGCTATGATATTTGTATCAGCTTTTGTTTTGAAACCTAGAATATGAGTAGCGTTGAACATTTTGTCTCCGTCTTTTGTACACGCCTTTTCAATTATGACATCAATTAAAACATTAAGATCAGTATTTGTAGCACCTTTAAATATTTTTGCCTTTTCTTGCATATTGAAAGGTTTACAGTGTATGGCTTTTTCGCCAACAAGACCCCACTCAGGAACTTCAATAATTTGTACTTCTAAGGCTGTAAAATGATCTCGGATTCCTTCAAAAAAATCAGGTTTTTTATCGTCTGGCATAAATTAAATTATACTGTGCCGATAGTTAAACCGCCTGTGCCTTGTAAAGATACTGTTCTTGTAGTCACTCCATCTAAAGTTACACCAACACTCATTCCAGTAACGATTCCTGAACCAGACAATTTTTGCTCGCCTGAACCTGAACCCTCTGGCATGAACTCTACACTTACAGTAGTACCTTGTGTTAATGTGTTTTGAGCCGTATCGTCATCATCAAAATTCATATCGATAGAGGCAGTGAATGTTCCTCTGCCAGTAACAAATGATTTCATAGATGAACCTAATGCTGTGTCCTCGACAACATCGTGAGTCGTATCAATAGTAAATCCAGTTGCTTGACCGATATTAGTTCCACCGATGTGAACAACTGCATCTTTGCCATGATGAGTAGCCATAATTTATTACTCCTTTGTTTTCTTTAATTCTTTTATAACTTTTTCAGTTTCTTTTTCAACTGAAATTTTTTTACTTTTACCCTCAACAGTAAAACCTTTTTTTTCGTAATACTCTTGAAAGTCAGGCGAGATTTTTATTTTGGTTTCTCCTTTAACCATTACTATATCCAAAGCCATTATGCAGTCCCCCTTGTAAATTGATACATTACACGCACAGTTATTCTAACTCCACCATAAGGATAAATTGTTCCCTCGTCTGATGATGCCTCGACTATCTGTGTATCTAAAGCATTTCCATTCCTAGTTATATCATTATCAAGAGTTTCTTCAACAACTTCGATAATCTGGTTTCTTACCGTATCAATATTTGAGTCTGTGCCTTTACCAAAGGCAACTATAAGAAAATCTATTGTTCCTGTGTATTTACCAGAGCCAGTTGAACCTATAGCAGATGGTTCTCTTGATTCGTCCCCAGCTTGAATAAATGCGGCTGGGAACTGTGCATCTGATAATTCTTCTACCTCAAATGGTTCTCTTGTTAATTTTTTAAACTCGATAGGGCTTGTAACAGCATCAAGTTTTGTAATTATGTCGTTAGCTATATCCTCTCTTTTACTCATAATCCCAACTTACTAAAATAAAATTTACTAAACTCTTCTTGTATTTTATTTTCTTCTTTATTTCCAATAGCAAAAAAAGGTCTTTTTACTTTTTTCTTACCAACACCAAAGGTATCATGGAAACTAGCTATTTTTTCTCTTTCTTTATTTGCAAAAAATAATGTGCTTTTAAAAGCACCAGTTCTAAAATCTAAACTTCTAAACATTTTACCCGAATCGGTTAAATCTACAAAACCCACTTGTCTGCCTCTTTTTCGTCTATTTACTTTTGTTGATTTTGCATAAGGCAACATTGTACCACCATCAGGTAATCTTCCTGATTGTGTTCTTTTGGTTATCATCAAGATAGCCATATTTGAAACTCTACTAAGTGCTGAATTTACTGCTGACTTTTGTTTTTGTTGTAATGATGTTAAAAAATTTTTTACTTCTATGGTATTAATATTTACCTTTATGTCGGCAACCATTATCTAACTAATCTTAATGANTGTAGAGGCTCTTTCTCACTATCAGATACAGTCCCCCCGCCGTCCTCATCGTATTCGACCCCGTCCCGCAATATAGCTTGGAACTCTTCTTCGTATCTGTCCCTGTAAAAATCTATTTGTACTTGGAATGTATCTTTACCCTCGCCAGTGTCAGGGTCTCTCCATTTTGTAAGTTGAGGATAAATATATTTCCATAGTGCCAAATAAACAACAGATAACTCCCATTGTGATGGCGTGAGTTTGCTATTTTCCATTTCAACAGATGTAACTTTTGTAATATCTTTGTATCTAACTTGGTGTCTGTATCTTTCCCACCATTCCTCTCTGATACGTCTTAATACATCGTTTTCAGCAAATTGTATTTGATCGACAAAAGTGGTGATACCAAACCCTANAATGTCTGGTTGTATCTTTTGCAAATGTGTATTTTGCACACTAAATACTGTCGATGACATTATTTTTTAGTTTTCTTTTTTTTCGTAACTTTCTTAACAACTTTTTTTACCGCTTTGACTGGTGTTTCAGTCTTAGCTTTTACAACTTTGTCATCTTTTAAACTCCAACCACGCATATTGAATCTTTCTTTGTTGTTTTCATAGTCGTGCTTGTATCTTTCAATAACATCGCCTTTGCTATTAATAAGTTTTACAGTTTCTATAGTCATAATTTTTTATATCAAATAAGGGGTGGATTAACCACCCCTTAATTATAATTGATTAGTTAGCTAGTGTGTCAGCTGTTAATTTAACGCCGTAAGAGTCATGTAACTCTCCGACACCAAATACTGCCGTTGCCACTATCTCATCTGCTCTTAAACTTGCGTCACGCTGAGACTCAATTTTCAAGTCTTGCATCATCGCTAGTCCTAAAGCGTCTTGTGAGAACACGCCACCGATAGAGTCGTCTGAACCATCAACTGAGATGTTAGAAGTTTCAAAGATTTGTATTCCAGCCACGCTACCTACAAATCCTGATCTCATAGCCTCATTAGATAGGTCTGTGTCTCTACCAACAAAAGTATTTGTTAAAGATTTTTTAACATTGAATATTTGTTTAGGGTGGAACACGCCGTAGTATGGGCCGGGTGCTTTGTTAGTTTTTAGTTCTGCCGCACACTCAAATAAATCTTGAACTGTTAATTCAGAACCAGCACCAGGCCCTTTTTCTGTTGAAAAGCCTGAAAACAAAGCCGCAAGGTCAGAATCAATTTTAGTTGCAATCGCCTCGCCAAATAGTCTGCCGATGTCAGCCGCAACATTTCTTGATGCTGAGTTTCTTGCTAGGTCAGTTAGTGTTGTCATAATACCAACCTCTGATGCTGTAATAGTCACAGATGATGGATTGACTGCCGTATTAGAAAGATCAGTTGCCTCATTTACTGCCGCCGCTGATACGTTTGCATAAATCGGTACTTCTACTGATTTGCCACCGCCAGATATAGCGTAGTTTCTGACAAGACCTCTCATGATTGATTGTTCGCTAGCTACGAACAATGCCTCTGCTACGATCTCAGTATATAGTTCTGATATCGTGCTACTTGTCGTTTCATTAGCCATTTATTTCTCCTTAATGGTTATTGTTTGTTTAAAACAATCTTAGTCGGTTGAGAATCTCTCTGCTTCCTATACTCAGCATACCTTTTCTTGTCCGCTGGATTGTTCATATTTAAATCACTCAGATTGAAAGGTTTACTGAGTTCTGACCTATCCACATTTGACACTGAGCCACTACCACTCGGAGTAGCAGTAACAAAGTGCGGGTTCTGTGTTAAAAACTCTTGAACTAACTCGTCAGTAGTTAAAAGTTCCCCCTTACTGTTATATCTAGCTATACCATTTTTATCTAGAATTTCAACATTACCTGATTCGTTTATTTTAATATTTTTATTCAACAACTCTACAACTTGATCTGGGTTGATAGCTCTGTTCTTTGATGCTGATGACAGTAACGCTTTATTAACTTTGATGTCTCTAAGTTCTGACTGTAAACTATTAATTCTTTTTTCAGACTCGTCAGATTTTTCTTTTAAAATTTTTTCAAATTCGCCTTTTTGAATTTTAGTTTTTTCCTCTGCCTCTTTTTGTAATTTTACAGCGTTTATTGCTGTGTCTAAATCTTCAACACCTAATTTGTTATACATAGATGCTCTGTCTTTAGCTAATCGTGCTTTTACGATTTCGTTTACTTGTTCCTCAGAAAATTTATTTACTGGGGTCTCAGTCTCTTGTTTTTGTTGTTCTTTTTCTGTTGTTTCATGTGAAACAGTCTCGTTAGTAGTTTGTTCTACTTTTGGTTGTTCGTCAGCCATTTATATCTCCTTATATGTTCCAATCAGGATTTGTTGGAATCCAAGTATGGCGGCAACGATATCCCCCTCTAACTATAAAGGGGTCTCCAGAACTTTTGCCAGCCCATGACTGAGAGTTCCATCTATCCCGAATTTGTTTTTCGGTTAAAGTTTTATTTACCATATCTCGGCAAAAAGGTCTAGAATCTCTTACTAGCGTTCCTGTATAGGTAAAATGATTTAAGCCACTATCTTTTGCTTTTTTTATAGTGAACTGACCATGAAACTGCATAATTGAGTCATGTGCTAACTGTCCAGCATATTTACGCAAATTTTCTCCAGCCCTGTCAGCGGCA
>FUFK010076945.1_pt1 | contig 15955 bp, 16 predicted proteins | sample 1021851 | NCBI WGS metagenome assembly FUFK01 (sample SAMEA51879418, study PRJEB19060) | metagenome | reverse complement strand
GGAAAGGGGCTTATAGTTTGTATTACTATTCTCACAGGAAATAATAAAAAAAGATAATACTAGAATTATAGTTAATGATTTCATGATAATAATGCATTTATTCCAGGAAGAGTTTTTCCTTCTAAACTTTCGAGCATTGCCCCTCCACCTGTAGATACATAACTCATATTGTTTTGAATTCCAAAAGCCTTAACAGCAGCAACAGAGTCTCCTCCCCCNACNAATGAAAAGGCTCCTTTNTCTGTNCTNTCNGAAATNTATTTTCCNAGTNCTTTTGTNCCNTTTGAAAAATTTGAAAACTCAAAAACGCCAACAGGGCCATTCCATAANATTGTTTTTGATTTTAATATTACTTTCTTGAATCTTTTTAAAGTGTTAGGTCCTGCATCCATTCCTTGATANNNNTCANNAATATTCATAATATCAAAAACNTCACTANTTGAATTATTATCAAAATCCAATGAACAAATTGCATCAATTGGCANGTGAATCTTTACATTATTCTTTTCTGCTGATTTTAAAANATCTTTGCAAACATCTATCATTGAATCTTCACAAATTGACTTTCCAATATTACCACCGAGTGCTTTAGAAAAAGTAAATGACATGCCCCCTCCGATTATGATGTCATCAACAATTTTAATTATATTTTTTAATATAGGAATTTTGGAAGAAATTTTGGCTCCACCTAGAATAGCAAGTACCGGTTTTTGTCCTGAACTCATTACTTTTTTGATAGCTAACACTTCTTTCTCAAGCAATTTTCCAAAAAACTTATTTGTGAAAAAATTTGATATAATTGTTGTTGATGCATGTGCTCTATGGGCAGTTCCAAATGCATCATTTACATAACAGTCACCCAANTGTGAAAGCTGCTTCGCAAAATTANGGTCTCCTTCTGTTTCTTCTTTATGAAATCTTACATTCTCTAACAGTAGAACTTCTCTTGGTTTTAAACTTGAAGCCTTTAGAATTGAATCCTCGCCGATAACATCATTACTTAAGAGTACTTTTTTATCGAGAACTTTTTCAACTGAATCAATTATTTTCTTCATGGAGAGTTCATCTTGAAAGCCATTAGGTCTTCCAAGATGAGAAACCAAAATACACGAGCCTCCATCCGAACAAACCTTATCAATGGTTTGTTTTGCAGCTTCAATCCTGCTTGTATCGGTAACTGTATTCTTGTCAATTGGAACATTGAAATCAACCCTAATTATTACCTTTTGATTACAAAAATTAAACTGATCGATTGTTCTCATTATATATTCTCAAATATATGGCATTTGTAACATTTTAATATTATTTTTAATCCAATAATGGAAGCAAATAAAGAGCTAAAATCAATTATTAATTCGGGTAGAATACCCAATGCTTTTCTTTTTGAGGGCCCTGCTGGATCTGGCAAGTTAAAATCAGCTATTGAGTTTNCTCAAAGTCTTTTTATGCTCAATTCATCTAACAATANTTTAANTACAAATTTTAGTACAANNCTAGCTCACCCTGATTTTNATATAATTTTTCCTATACCAAACTCNGAAAAAAAAGCTGAAAATTCATGTGATTTTTATTGNAAAGANTGGATTGAATATGCTGTNTCAAANNATTTAGAAATAAACATAAAAGGNTGGAANGATAAGCTTGATATAAAAAAACANCCNCANATAGGAATAAANACTATTTCAACTTTATACAAGAAATTATCNTTGTCNTCTTTTGCATNAGGNTATAANGTTGTTCTTTTTTGGATGGCCGANAGAATAAACAATGAAGCNGGCAACAANCTATTAAAATTGGTTGAAGAACCNGGANATAAAACNGTATTTATTTTTATANCNGAGNATAGGGNNNCANTATTAAAAACNTTNGANTCTAGATGTCAAAAAATTTATTTTACNAATAAAAGTGGGACAATCTTTANCAANAATGATTTTTATGAAAANTTATTTAGNGANTTAACAAGGAANGCATTTCAAGCAAAAAGCAATAAAGAAAGTTTAGCTAATCTTGTAAAATGGTCTGAGACAACATCAAAATTAGACCGAGAAGAAATTAAAAGCTTTTTAAAATACTCCAATGAAATATTTAGGCAAGCTTATTTGAATAACATTGGACTGCAACAGTATGTTAAATTTAAATCTGAATTCAAATTTAACTTTGAAGCTTTTTCAAAATATGTTAATGACAAAAATATTGAGCAAATAAGTGGTCTTTTTGAAGAAAGCCATTATCACATTAAAAGATGGGCAAATAACAAAATGGTGATGACAAACCTTGCATTTGACCTTACTAAATTAATTCATATGTAATTGTTGTATTTACAACACTTTGTTTTTTAAAAAACTTCTATATTTTTACTTTAACAACGGAAAAACTTTTTTTAAATTAAACCTTAGCTAGCAANACCAAAAGCTCTTANAAGCTCTCTAAATTGCTTTTTTAAAAATAAATGCGCTTGAGCTATAGTTTGAATTGAAAAGACCCATGACATTTGAGATTAAGCCAATAAACATCCCAAACAAAAAATACAATTTGTTGTTTTTATATTTTTCCGAAATCATAGAAATGTAAAAAGCATCTAGATAAAGAGGATGTGTATTAACCAGCTTAAATCCAAAATCCGCCATAACCGATTTTAGTCCATTTGGTGAAAAATGAAACCTATGTCTTGGCACATCGAATGCCGCCCAGACTGATCCATAATACCTTGCGTCAAAAGACAAATAATTTGGCAAAGCAATTAAGACCTTAGCATTTTTTGATGTTAAAGATTTTAAACTATACAAAACAGATTCATAATTTGAAACATGCTCCAAAGAATGCCAGAACATAATGAAATCTATTTTTTTAGTTAGCTCTTCAATAGACCTATAATGTTTTATATTTTGCTTCTTTAATTTGGAAATAGCCAGCTCGTTATTTTCAACACCAAAACAGNTATAACCTTTATTTAAAAGCTTTAAAACAAAGTCTCCTTTNCCACAACCAAAGTCNACTATATTAGACTTGTNATTNATGTGTTTTTCGACNATCTTATACTTACTAGAAAGCATTAGTGTTGATGCTTTTGAATAAATTTTTCCAAAAAATGAATTGGATTTTGAGTGAGACAAATATTTGTCCGAGTTGTAATATTTTTGTAATTCCTTAGAATTTAGGTTTGGCTCTGTTTTTAGAACACCTGGCTTATAGTCAGAAACAACAAAACTTTCTTTGCTTAAGAAATGGTCTTTTATTTTAATTGGTGTTTTCATAGATATTGTTCCACGTGAAACATTATCTGCCCATGTGAACCAGCATTGATGAAATATCGCTAGGAGATACACCGCTTATTCTAGAAGCCTGTGACAAAGTTTTAGGTCTAATTTCCTCAAGCTTTGCTCTAGCCTCTGACGACAGAGATTTTAATTTATTGTAGTTAAACTTAGACGGAATACTTATGTTTTCTAAATTTTGAAGTTTTTCAGCATTTACCTTTTCTTTTTCAATGTAGCCAGAATACTTGACTTGAATTTCAACTTGTTCTATAATGTCTTCGCTAAGACTATTCTCTTTTACATAAGATGAAACTTTACTTAGCTTTAAAATGTCTGCTGAAGTAATGTTTGGTCGAGCATATATTTTTCTAAGCTTCATTGATTGAGTTATCAAAGCGCTATTTTTTTCTGCTAAGATTGGGTTCACTTCTTCAGGAACAACACTAAGATTAGTAAGAAAATCGATAAAAGATTGTGTTTGTTTTTTCTTTCGATTAACAAGGGCCAGACGATCCGAACTCGCGAGGCCTATTTTATGTGAGAGCTCTGTAAGCCTTAAATCAGCGTTGTCTTGACGAAGGAGCATTCTAAATTCTGCTCTTGATGTAAACATTCTGTAAGGCTCATCTGTTCCCTTAGTAATTAGGTCGTCTATTAAAACCCCAATGTACGCCTGATCTCTATTTAATATAAAAGGATCTTTCGAGTTAATTTTTAAATGGGCGTTAATGCCAGCCATTAATCCCTGAGACGCAGCCTCTTCATAGCCTGTAGTTCCATTAATTTGCCCGGCAAAGAATAAATTATCGACAAGCTTTGTTTCCAATGAATACTTAAGTTGAGTTGGTGGAAAATAATCATATTCAATAGCATACCCGGGTCTAAACATCTTAACTTCTTCAAAACCTGGGATTGAACACAAGGCTTTATATTGCACGTCCTCCGGCAATGAAGTAGAGAAACCATTAACATAAACCTCCACAGTACTCCAGCCCTCTGGCTCTACAAATATTTGATGTCTTTCTTTTTCAGCAAAGCGGTTAATTTTATCCTCAATGGAAGGACAGTACCTAGGTCCTACACTTTTTATTCTCCCATTAAACATTGGGGAACGATCGAATCCTTCTTTTAATAGGTCGTGGGTTATTGAACTGGTATAAGTTATGTAACAACTTCTCTGTTTTGACAATTTTGGAGTAGAAGGTAAAAATGAGAACTTGCCAGGGTTTTCATCTCCAGGCTGCTCTTCCATCTTATTATAGTTCAAAGATCTTCCATCAACTCTTGGGGGTGTGCCTGTTTTCATTCTGCCTGACTTAAAGCCTAATGAAGAAAGATTTTCTGTAATTCCGAATGAAGCTTTTTCGCCTACTCGTCCGCCACCAAAATTCTTTTCACCTACATGAATTAATCCATTTAAAAAAGTACCATTAGTCAAAATAACAGATTTAGAGTATATTTTTAAGCCCAATTGTGTTATAACTCCGCATACAGAATTTTTATCAACTAAAAGACCAACAACTGAATCTTGGTAAAAATCAAGATTAGGTGTTTGTTCAAGCATTTCTCTCCACTTAGCAGAAAACACCATTCTGTCGGACTGTGCTCTGGGACTCCAGACTGCGGGTCCTTTAGACTTGTTAAGCATTTTAAATTGTATTGCGGAAAAATCTGTTACAATTCCACTATAACCACCTAGAGCATCAATCTCTTTAATAATCTGGCCTTTAGCGATGCCTCCCATAGCTGGGTTACAAGACATTTGAGCAATATTTTGAAGAGACATAGTAATAAGAAGGGTTGAAGATCCCATATTGGCGGATGCAGCAGCAGCTTCACTTCCCGCGTGGCCTGCGCCAACAACTATTACATCATATTTTTCATTAAACATAACTATTGTTTCACGTGGAACATCTCTAAAGCAGAGTCCTCTTTTTTTCTAATCAAAGATTTTTCATCATCAGTCTTATCATTAAAACCCATAAAATGTAAAACGCCGTGTATTATAACTCGCTTTAACTCATCATCAAATAATGAAGAAAAAGTATTGGAATTATCTTTAACCCTGTCAACTGAAATAGCAATGTTTCCTTTAATGAGGTTTTTGTTAGACTCGTCAAAGGAAATAACATCTGTATAATAATCATGATTTAAAAACTTGATATTCATGGATTTAAGGTCCTCATCGTTAAAAAATGCAAATACAAGTGAATCGATAGTGAAGCCTTCTTTTTGACAAAAGGAATTTATCCAAGATGTAATCTTAGCTTCATTGTTGATCCTAAAATCAGTATTATATACAAATTCGACGTTCATAATTTGATGCAAATATAGGCTTAGTAATGAAAAAGAAAAAAAAGACAATTTTTATATATTTGCTTCGTGAAAGACCTAAAGTATCTTTTTGCATATACAGTTCCGTTGGCTACGCTAATATCTTTTAACTCATTTGGCATAGGCACCTACACGGCTGTGTTTTATGCTTTTGTTGTTCTGCCTGTTCTTGATGTAGTGTTAGGGAAAAGCTCAAATAACTTAACTGANTCCAAAAGAGAAGAGAAAAAATTNAATAAAATTTTTGACTGGATGNTGTACATAAACCTTCCAATTGTATACATATTAATGGTATATGGGTTTAACAAAGTTTCAAGCATAGATTATACTNTNACTGAAAAAATAGGTTTATATCTTTCNGGTGGAATACTCCTTGCNACCAATGGTATTAATGTAGCTCANGAACTATGTCACAGAAGAAAATATTACGAAAAGTTTATCGGAAAAGCTTTGTTTTTACCTTGTTTGTACATGCATTTTTATATAGAGCACAACTTTGGACACCATGTCAATGTTGGAACTCCTAAAGATGGGGCAACAGCAAAATACAAGCAAAGCGTTTATTCNTTTTGGATAACGTCTGTTTCAAAACAATATGTTGATGCATGGAAAATGCAACTTAAGCTTTTAAAGGGTAGAAAAAATCATTTCTTCTCAACAAAAAACGATATGCTCTGGTACCACATTATTCAACCAGCTTATTTATTAATGGTGTTGTTTTTATTTTCTATTAATGCCTTTTGGTTCGCATTAATTTGTGGAATTATATCTTTTCTTTTTTTAGAGTGCATTAACTACATTGAGCACTATGGTTTAAAGAGNTTTATGACTGCATCCGGAAGGTATGAGAGGGTTGAAGCTCACCATTCTTGGAATTCTAANCACAACATTGGAAGGATAGTTCTTTATGAGCTAACAAGGCATAGTGACCACCACTATAAGGCTTCAAAAAAATATCAAATACTGGACTCATACGACAAAAGCCCTCAGCTACCATTTGGATATCCTGCATCGATACTATTAAGTCTTGTTCCACCCTTATGGTTTTATTTTATTAATCCTTTGGTGCCAGCCAAAATGAAAGGTGAATGAAAAATCAAATTAGGTTAAGGTTTGCGCCTAGCCCGACAGGACCATTACACATTGGAGGACTACGTACAGCGCTGTTCAACTATTTATTTGCTAAAAAAATGGGAGGAGAATTGGTGCTTAGAATTGAAGATACTGACAAAAAAAGAACTGTTAAAAAAAGTCAAAAACATATTGAAGAATCCCTAAGTTGGTTAGGAATAGATTTNGACGAATCTACGTCAAAAGGTGGTGATTATGGGCCTTATAATCAAAGTGAGAGAGGATCAATATATATAAAGTATGCAAACGAACTAGTTGAAAAAGGTTTGGCGTATTATGCTTTTGACACAACAGAAGCATTAGACTTAGAGAGAAAAAGTCATGAAAAAAAGGGGAAGACCTTTATTTACAACTCACATAATAGAGAAAAGGGCAGACTTGTCAACTCACTTGTTTTAAGCGAAAAAGAAACTCAAGAAAAAATTAAAAAAGGTCAATATGTTATAAGGTTTAAAACTCCTGCTGATAAGGTGATACATTTTGAAGATATTGTTAGGGGTAAACTTTCTGTTTCTACAAGGGACATTGATGATAAAATTTTATTTAAGTCTGACGGGATGCCAACCTATCATTTAGCAAATGTCGTAGATGATCATCTGATGAAAATAAGCCACGTGATAAGNGGNGAAGAGTGGCTNCCATCATTAGCTTTACATAATTTAATTTACAATGCTTTTGGCTGGACATCACCAAAGTTTGCTCACCTGCCTTTAATATTAAAGCCAACTGGTAAGGGGAAGCTTTCAAAGAGAGATGGTGACCAATTTGGATTCCCTGTATATGCAATAAACTGGTTGGAGGAGAAGCTTTATAAAGGGTTTAAAGAGTCGGGGTTTTTAGCTTCTGCTCTAATAAATTACATGGCTTTTTTAGGGTGGAGACCAAAGGGTGACAACGAGGTTTATTCTATGTCAGAGCTGATAANGGATTTTAGCCTTGACAACATCAATAAAGCGGGTGCAAAATTTGATCCTAAAAAGCTATTGTGGGTCAACGCTCAACATATTCAAAAAACCAATATTAAAGATTTAATCGAACTGTGCTCTTCAAAAAACACTGACATAGAAAAAGGTGTATTTGAGAGGTTTTTAGAGATTGTTCGTCCTAGACTTGAGACAATTGACGGACTTAAAAAGAAATTTATCTATCTGTTCGAAAGGCCAGGTATAAACAAAGACCTTGTCAATAAAATGTCCTCTAAAGAAACGATTAGTGCTATAAACGATTTTATAACTGAAGTAAAATCAAATAAAACAAATAAAGCACAAAACTTAAAAGAGGTGTTGTCGAGGTCTGTAGAAAGGTCAGGGGCCAAGTTTGGAAAAACTTTGGGTTTTTGTAGAGCGTCAATTGTTGGCAAAATGGAGGGTCCAGACGTTTTTGAAATGATGGAGTTTATTGGTAGTGAAGAAACTCTTGATAGGCTTACATTATCCGTGAATATTTAACATAAGTGTAATCTTTACCTATAGCATATAATTTGTTTTTTTCGTAAATTAATAAGAAAAACATGTTATACTATATTTTTATAATTCTATTTATTGTACTAGTGCTTTTTGGCACTTTGTTTATTGTTAAACAACAGTCTGCAGCTATTGTTGAACGATTCGGAAAATTTATCAGCGTAAGACAGTCGGGGCTTCAAATTAAGATTCCAATTGTTGACAGGGTGGCGGGAAGATTGAGCTTAAGGGTTCAACAACTTGATGTTGTGGTAGAAACGAAAACAAAAGATGATGTTTTTGTTAAGGTAAAAGTTTCTGTACAGTTTAAAGTAATAAAAGACAAGGTGTATGATGCTTTTTACAAACTNGACTTTCCTCAAGACCAAATAACATCATATGTTTTTGATGTTGTTCGTGCTGAAGTGCCAAAAATGATATTAGATGATGTTTTTGAAAAAAAGGATGATATCGCTATAGCCGTGAAAAGTGAGCTGAACGATGCAATGATAAATTATGGTTTTGATATTATAAAAACGCTTGTTACTGATATTGATCCCGATGCTCAAGTTAAAGAATCTATGAACAGAATCAACGCTTCGGAAAGAGAAAAAGTAGCGGCTCAATTTGAAGGAGATGCTCAAAGAATCTTGATTGTTGAAAGAGCAAAGGCAGAAGCAGAAAGCAAAAGGCTTCAAGGTCAAGGTATAGCAGATCAAAGACGAGAGATTGCTAGGGGTCTTGAAGATTCTGTAAAGGTTTTAAACAATGTAGATATTAACTCACAAGAAGCCTCAGCGCTAATTGTTGTCACACAGCATTACGACACGCTACAATCCGTGGGCTCTGCGAGTAATAGCAATTTGATTCTTATGCCAAATTCTCCACAGGCTGGTTCAGAAATGCTCAACAATATGGTTGCTTCATTTACTGCAAGCAATCAAATAGGAGAACAAATGAAGAAGGCGGCTAAAGAAAAGGAGGCTGAGGAGTCAAAGAAAAACAACGAAGCATAGTTAATTCTTTTTTTTCCAATTATCTCTNAGTGACACCGTTTTATTAAAGATGTGTTTGTCTTGTGTTGAGTCGGTATCTTTTATGTAATATCCTTTTCTTTGAAATTGAAAAGAATCCATAACAGCTGAATTGGAAAGTTCTTGTTCACCAAAACCGTTAAAAATTTTAATGGAATCTTTATTTATGGCTGACTCTAAATCATCAGAGGAAAAATCTCCAGGTGAGGGNTGTTCAAAAAGACGGTCGTATTCCCTAATTTCAACTGGAACGTTTGAATCACAAGAAACCCAGTGCAGGGTTCCTTTAACCTTTCTCTGACTTTCTGGGGAACCAGAGCCGCTTTTAGATTTTGGATCATAAGTGCATACAACCTCAATAATATTGCCGTCGGAATCTTTGATTGCTTCTTCGGCTTTAATTATATAAGCACCCTTTAATCTGACTTCGTTTCCGGGTGAAAGTCTAAAATACTTTTTTGGCGGGTCTTCTAAAAAATCTGTCTTTTCTATATAAACCTCTNNTGAAAAAATCACGCTTCTAGAGCCTGCCTCAGGGTTTTCAGGATTGTTAACAAGCATTAGTTCTTCTTTTTGTTCGCTAGGATAATTAGTTATGGTTAATTTCAAAGGGGCCTGCACAACCATTAGTCTATTGCATTTTTGGTTTAAATCTTCCCTAATACAAAACTCCAAAAGAGACATCTCTATTATGTTTTCTCTTTTTGCAACTCCAGCGGTAGTAACGAATTTTTTAAGAGATTCTGGGGTATAGCCTCTTCGTCTTAACCCGGATATTGTAGGCATCCTAGGGTCGTCCCATCCAGACACAAAACCACCTTCAACTAAGGAGAGTAGTTTTCGTTTAGAAGTAATTGTGTGGCTAAGATTAAGTCTCGCAAACTCTCTTTGTTTTGGTCTAATTTTACTTTTATCAACCACTTGGTCTAAAAACCAGTCGTAAAGATCTCTATGCGGCTTAAACTCCAGTGTACATAAAGAGTGTGAAACTTGCTCAATATAGTCTGACTCACCATGTGTCCAATCATACATAGGATAAATTTTCCATGTATTTTTTGTTCTTGGGTGTGGGCTATTAATTACCCTGTAAATGACAGGATCTCTCATTAGCATGTTGGATGACGACATGCTTATCTTGGCTCTTAAAACATGTTCGCCTTGTTTGAAATCGCCATTTTTCATTTTTAGAAAAAGCTCTAAACTTTCTTCAACTGGCCTGTCTCTATATGGGCTCTCAGACCCTGGCTTAGTTGGCGTTCCTTTCTGATCAGCAATTTCTAAAGAGGTTTGTGAATCAACATAAGCCTTGCCCTTATTTATTAATTCAACAGCCCATTCGTGCAAGAGATCGAAATAATCAGACGCATAACATTCTTTGTCCCATTTATAACCTAGCCATGACACATCGTTTTTAATAGCGTCGATGTAAATTTGATCTTCATTTTCAGGGTTTGTATCGTCAAATCTTAAATTAATTTTTGCTCCATACTTTTTAGCAAGCTCAAAGTTTAAAACAATTGCTTTAACGTGGCCTATGTGAAGAAAACCGTTTGGTTCAGGTGGGAATCTAAACTGTAGCTTAGATTTATCAAAACCTGAGCTCAAGTCCTCGTCAATAATTTGTTCGATAAAATTTTTTCCCTTATCCATAAAAAATCAAAGTTAAATAAATTCTTCTTGCGCTTTTAAAATTATATTTGTTATGTGTATAAAATTCATGTAGAAAATATAAGAACCAAATCTTATCATGGTTGTTTAAAAGAGGAGGGAATAATTGGAGGAGAATACAGAACCGATGTTTGGGTCAAATTAAAAGACAGCTATAGGGTTTCAAAAGACGAGCTTGAAGAAACTGTTGACTATGGAATAGTTACAAAAATAGTTGTTGATGAGATGGGCTCAAGATCTAAGCTAATAGAATCTGTTTGTGAGAGGATCGCTGATAAAGTTCTGGCTTTGTCTTCAAATATTTTATGGGTTAAAACAAAAGTTTGTAAAATAAACCCGCCAATTGATGGTGATGTGGAAAATGTAAGTGTTGAAATTAAAAAAGAGGGGAGACTTACATAAATTATTATATTTTTGCATTCCTTAAGGCACTGTGGCCGAGTGGCTAGGCAGAGCTCTGCAAAAGCTTGTACAGCGGTTCGAATCCGCTCGGTGCCTCAACCCCTTTAATGGGGTTTTTTTATATCCCTTTATAAACCAAGTAAAGTCCGCAAACAAATATTAGAATGTTTAAGCCTTGTTTGATTTTGAAAAGAATAGCATCAGTTAGTTTTGACTTTAGCTTGCTTGCTAAATAATATTTACAGAGATTAACTGACACATACGTTCCAACAGTTAATAAAAAGAAAGTCCATATTTTAACTGGATTCATTTCAAATTTGGGTCCGATAACAAACAGTACTCCAGTCCAGAAAAAAAGAACAGCCACATTGATTATGTTCAGCAAAAACCCTTTGATTGGAAATGAAATTAAATTCTGTTCATCAACTGCTTTGCCTTTTTTAATTTTATTTTTCTTTTGCTGGGTTTTAATAAAAGAAAGCAAACCGTATGACGAAAGCATTACTCCTCCTAAAATAAATAGTGCTGGCTGGTTTTGCTCCGTAATAATTTTGCTAGCACCTAAATATGCCACTGTAAAGAAAACAAAGTCAGAAAAAACCACGCCTAGATCCATGAAAAAAGCTTTTTTTAAACCTTTGGAAATACTGGTTTCTAAAAGAATAAAAAATAATGGGCCAAACGAAAAAGACAAGATGAATCCTAAGGGGAAAGCTGCTAAATAATCTGCCATGGCATATAAAATTAACCTTTATTCTTTTCTTTCTAAAATTTTAAAGTCAATGTGTTTTTTATCAAGGTCAGTTCCAATAACTTTAATTATTACCTCGTCCCCAAAAGAATATTCTTCATGTGTGTTCTGACCAACCACCTTGTTGTTTTTATGGTCATAAACAAAGTAATCATTTGGAATGTCTTTCATTCTAACAAGACCTTCACATTTGTTTTCTTTTATTTCAACAAAAACACCACGCTCATTCATTCCTGAAACTATTGCTCTAAATTTTTGGTTGATTCTTTTAGACATATATTTAACCTGCATCATTTTTGTAGAAGCTCTCTCTGCCTTGGTTGCGGTTTCTTCCATTTTACTACAGTGTAAACAAGAGTTTTCTAAGTCTTCTTGTTTTGGAGTCTGCTTTAAAATAATAGAGGACAACAGCCTGTGAACAATTACATCGGGGTATCTTCTTATGGGTGATGTAAAATGAGTGTAATCATTAAAGCCTAAACCAAAATGTCCAATGTTATTGGTGCTATATTTTGCCTTACTCATAGACCTGATAACCATCATATCAAGAATGTTTTTTTCTGGATTATTTTCTGCCTTTTTTAGTAATGAGTTTATGGCTACATTTATGTTTTTTACATTTGATAATTTAACATAATATCCAAGGTTTTTTGCAAACCTTTCTAGTTCTATAATTTTTTCTTCATCAGGATAATCATGAACNCTAAAAACAGCTGTTCTNTTTTTTTCTTTTATCTTTTTTGCCACTAATACATTTGCCAATAACATAAACTCTTCAATCAAAAAGTTAGCTTGTTTTTGTTTTTTTATTTTATAATCTGTTGGCTCACCCTGATCGTTAACAACAAACCTTACCTCCTCTTTATTAAAAAAAACTGACCCTTCATTTTTTCTTTTTTCTTTAAGCTTTAAAGCAACTGTGTTCAAATGAAGTATAGCTTCAACAAGTTCTTTTGACAATGATCTTTTCTTTTTGCTAATTGTCACTTCTGCAGGTAATTTTTCTGTTTTATTTTCAATGACATGTTGNGCCTCTTGATAAGACATTCTTTCATTTGAGTTAATCAAACACTTTGAAAACTCTTTGCTTATAATATTGNAATTATTATCAATCTCAACTAAAACTGAAAACACNTTTTTATCTTCNTTTGGATTTAGAGAACACAAATCATTTGACAGAATTTCTGGTAACATTGGAACNACTCTGTCTGAAAGATAAACACTTGTTGCTCTTTTTTTTGCTTCTTTATCAAGCAGNGTGTTTTTCTCTANATAATGAGTAACGTCAGCTATGTGTATNCCAATTTCTACATTATTGTTTTTTAATTTTTTAAAGGATAGTGCGTCGTCAAAATCTTTAGCGTCGTCTGGATCAATTGTAAATGTTAGTGTATTTCTTAAGTCTTTTCTTTTAATGNTGGAAGCTTTTTTCTTTGATATTTTATTAGCTTCTTTTAAAACCTCCTTTGAAAAGAAATAAGGAAGATTATACTCTTCTAAAATTGCGTGTATTTGTGTATTTGTCTCTTCTTTATTTCCTATTATTTTTAAAATTTTTCCCTCTGGCAAAGAGTATTTCCAATCAGTAATGTGCGCACTTACAATATCATCTTCTTTACATTCTCCTTTAACTATTATATCAAAATCTAAATTTGAGTTTTTTAGCAAATTAACTTTACCNTCTTTTTTTATATGACCAACGTATTTAATTAATTCTCTATCTTTTAAACTGGCTATTCTAATCTTTTCTTTTTTATCAATCCAATAATAAACTATATCACCCTCTAAAAAACCTGTTTTTTCACTTTTAGTTAATTTAAATTCAATAGAAGTCTCAATATCAACTAAAGTTTTTACTCTTTTTTTTATAATACCTACCAGGTACCTTTTGTTTTTGTTATAAATNTATTTTCCANGTCCAGATTCTTTTATGTAATCTTTTCTTAAGACAGAAAAGAGCATTTTCATTAAATCTCTTTCTTCTATTTTAGTTCCAATAAAATATTTTATTTGTTTTAGATTAAATGTCTTTTTNGGGTTTTCAAAAAACAAAAAAGTTATTTTTTTTTCTAATATTTCTGTATTGATCTTAAACATAAATCTTAAGTAAAAGTAGTTTTATATTTTGGTAGAAAAACAGTTAACAACAATTTTTTATTCATCATAATTATATAATATTTAATTTAAAATTTATATGATTATTATTGCTTGTTGAAATCTATAATAACTTAATTAAAACATCTTCCTACTCACTTTATTAACTAGAAACAAACAATGCAATGTTTATATAAATTAAATGATAATCAATTATTTGCGGTTGTTATCAAGATAAGTTNAAAAGGGTATATATTGATAAATAATAAAAACATTTTTGTCAATAATTAGCTTAATTTTGTTTATATAATCTAATAAAGCAAAGCTTTTTAAATTAGTTAACAATTATTAACAAATAAACCGCAGATATGAACATACTTATATCAAATGATCACGCAGGCACNGAACTAAAAAAAGAAATAGTTGAGCATATTAAAGCAAAAGGTCATTCGGTAAAAAATTATGGGGATGATAGTGGTGAAAGCGTAGACTACCCAGACTTTATTCACCCGCTTGCTAAACAGGTTTCTGAAAACAACGAACAAACAGGCATCATAATTTGTGGATCTGGAAATGGAGTAAGCATGGTTGCAAACAAATACAACGGAGTAAGAGCTGCAATATGTTGGAATAAAGAGCTGGCGTCGCTTTCAAGACAGCACAATAACGCTAATGTATTAAGCTTGCCAGCAAGGTTTTTAACAACAGAGGAAGCAATCGAAATAGTAGATGTTTTTTTAACCACAGATTTCGAGGGAGGAAGACACGAAAGAAGGGTTAATAAAATTAACAAATAGGAGTGTCTATGACCCTAGAAGTAAAGCCTTGGAACGAACTCTCACGAAAAGAAATCAATGATATCTTTAGTTTAAGATCTGAAGTTTTCATTGTAGAGCAAGAATGCGCCTATCAAGATGTTGACGGAAAGGACAAATATGCAGACCATGTTATGCTTCACGTAGACAACGAGCTCGTGGGTTACACAAGAGTATTTCCTGAAAACACATATTTTAAAGAAGCTTCTTTTGGAAGAGCAGTCGTAAAAAAAAATCATAGAGGAGAGGGGTATGGCCACTTGTTAGTTGATAAATCATTAGAGCATTTAAAATCCAAAAAACAATCACCAATAAAAATTTCTGCGCAATCTTATTTAAAAGAATTTTATGCATCACATGGCTTTATAGCTAAAGGCGATGAGTATATGGAAGATGGAATTCCACACACAGCAATGTATCGAGATTTATGAGAGAAAAACATTGTGAAATTTGTAATAATTCATTTCCTACAATGTTTAGAATCCAGTATAAACCAAATAAAATTTGGGTTTTTGTTTGCGAACCCTGCTTAATTTCTGTAAAAGAAAACAATCCATATTATAAATATGGAGGTACATGGAAAAAATAAATAATTAAAGTTTTTTGCTCAAACCCTCAATTCTTCTTTTTATTTCATTTGAACTAAGAACCTTTTTTGAGGTATATATTAAAAAAAACGAAACCCCTTTCGATAAAAACCCAGTAAGCTTTACATTTTTTGCTTGCTCTTTTAACCTCCTTTTTATAAGGTTCCTGTCAACAGCTAATGGAAAGAGTTTTTTAGACACACTCACTCCATATTTTATCTCATCGTCTTTAAAATCATGCCCCTTAAACAATAAGCCGTCTGCTTTTATTATAAAACCCTTTTCAAAAATGGTTTCAATTTTTTTCTTGTTCTTCAAGTAAAGAGCCATCAATCAATTACTACAGAGTTATCAAGCTGGTTAACGTCCGCAATTCTTTTGCTAGGATCAATTTCAATTTTTATTATTTTTTTATTTCCTTCAACCACAAACTCATATTC
>FUFK010040929.1_pt1 | contig 15956 bp, 26 predicted proteins | sample 1021851 | NCBI WGS metagenome assembly FUFK01 (sample SAMEA51879418, study PRJEB19060) | metagenome | reverse complement strand
CAGGATTCTTGGGAACTTTGGCTGGAATTGATGTTTATACAACACCAGAGATTTCAATCTCTTCTGATAATGCAATCGGTGCTGTATTCTCAAAGATGGCAATCGGATTTGGTTATGCTGGTGAATTGATGAGGGTTGAAGTTGAAAGGAAAGCAGCAGCTCTAAGAACAGATTATGTTGGTAGCATTTTCTGTGGTACAGCAGAATTAGCTGATACTTATGGTGTTGAATTAACTCATAAAGTTCAATAATAACCTTAAAAAAAGGCGATGGGGAGCGTTTTGCTCCCCTAGCCAATAGAAGATATGGCACTAAGTAATAATACAATTTTAAAGGAATATTTCGCAGACCTAGCCGGGATTGATGCTTCCACAAAGTCATTTAATGGATGCCTTAGAGCCGGGTTGGAGGCTGCTGGATATACAGGATCACTATCAACTGCTCTTAGAGCTTGGGCAAATGCAACAGCCGGAACTACAAATGCCTCTGTTAATTCAGCNTTGAAGTTAGCTTTTGCATCAGCAATNGGATCAACTCAATCATCCTTATCTGGATTGGTTGGAGANTTTGCTGGAGATACTGCTAATTGGGAGGCATCTCTACAAGCATGGAATAGTGAATCAAGAAAATGGAATCTAATAGATAACCCCTAGAAGTAGACTAGGAAATTATAATCATGGAAAGGATTAAGATATGGCAACATTAACCGGTGTAAGTATATCTAGTAGTTATACATCACTTTTAAAACTAGATGGAAATACAGACTCAACTGCTGCTGGTAATGGCAGTAATGCAATACAAGTAAAAACAGGAGACAACGATGCAACTCCATTATTTTTAAATACAGATAGATTAGGGATAGGTGTTCAACCTACAAAAACCTTAACAGTACAAGGTGCAAGTGGTCAAATTGCTAACATTACTAATGGAACTAACAATTTAGTAATGTATGTAGATAACTCAAATGTTCAGATTGCAAACAACACAGATTTGAGTGGTGCTGAAAAAATAAATATGTCTGTCGCTAATCAAGCTATTGAGTTCTATCAGAATGGCTCTGAAAAAATGAGGCTTGATTCTACAGGCTTGGGTATTGGAACTGCTACAGTAGATACAAATCTCCATGTTTATGAAAATGCTGGATCTGATACTGAAATTAAAGTAGAGAATATACATAGTGGTGGAAGTGCTATTTTTAGAGCAGTTTCTCATACAGGAAGATTTGCTCAAATATTATTTGGAGATACAGCAGATGAAAGCAGATCAAGAATAGCGTATGACAATACAAATGATAGGTTATTATTTAGAACAAACGGTGTATCTGATAATGCTTTAGTTATAGACTCAAGCCAAAATGTTAGTATTGGAGCAACAAATAAATTATTCTTTGATGGTGGAAACAATACTTACATATCAGAAACAAGCGGAGATATATTAAAAGTTTTTGTTAATGATGCTATATGTGGAACTTTTAGAGATAGCGGATTTGCTATTGAACCAACTAGTAAATTATGGTTTGATGGTGCTGGAGACACCTATATACACGAACAATCTGCTAATAAGTTAGATTTTTTTGTAGGAAATGGTACAAGATTTGTTCTTGATGCCAACTCCAGAATCTCACTATCTAATAATGATGCTGGTGGTACAGGAGGGCAAAATAGCACAAGCTCAAACACTATTATAGGATATAAAGCTGGTAATGCAGTAGCTAGTGGTACTATAAACAATACCTTTATAGGTCACAATGCAGGTTTATCAGCAAACGATGCGGTAGCTAATGTTGTAGTAGGAACAAACTCAGCAGATGCTCTTACAACAGGAGATCATAATGTAGCGTTAGGTTATTTTGCTCTTTCCGCTTCTACTGATGTAGATAGTGCTATTGCTATTGGTAGTGGTGCTATGGAAAGTGGCAATGTAACTTCTGATGCAGATGGTAGCATAGCTATCGGAAGAAATTCGTTGTTAGCGTTGACATCAGGTGCAAGGAATGTAGCCATAGGTTTTGAAAGTGGTAAGGCTATGACGACAGCATCAAAAAATGCAATCGTGGGTTATCAAGCTGGATTAGCAATAATTAACGCTGGTGAAAATGCAATTTTAGGAGATGGAGCTGGTGCATCAATCACAGACCACGGAAGAAATGTATTTGTAGGACATAATGCTGGAGCAAATCAAGAAGGTGAAACGAACGTATTTATAGGTAAAGATGCTGGTTTAGGTTCAAGTGGCTCTGATAATGATGGTACTGTAGCAGTAGGTTTTAATTCTCTTCAAGCATTAACTACTGGTGCTGGTAATGTTGCAGTAGGTTATCAAAGTTTAGATGAAATTACCACAGGTGCAAATAACACAGTAGTTGGTTATGGTGCAATGGGTAATGCTGATAACGATGAATCTCATAATGTTTGCGTTGGAAATTTAGCTGGAGACGATTTAGATGGTGGGGATCAAAATGTAGTGATTGGCTCATTGGCAGATGCAAAAGCCACAGGACAAAATCAAACTGTAATAGGTTATAATGCTCAAGCTGGTTCATTAGCAGATAACTCAGTAACTCTTGGTAATGCAGATGTAACTGATGTTTATATGGCACAAGATAGTGGTGCTACAATTCATGCTAGTAATGGAGTTTTTATTGATGATACACCTTTTATTACAGTAAGAGATTCAAGTTCTTATTCTGCTGGTACAGGTGGTGGAGTAGCCTTTCAAGGAAACGATAGTGATGGAAACCTTAAACAATTTAGTTCGATTCAAGGATATTCAATAGGGAGTAATAATGGTGGTCTTGCAATTTTTACTCGTGATGGTGGATCAAATAATTTAGCTGTTATAGTTGATAATAATAGAGCATTAAAACCCGGAGTGAATGATGCTTATGATATTGGTACTTCAAGTTTAAGATGGGATGATATTTTTGCAACAAATGGAACAATAGATACATCTGATGAAAGACGAAAAGAAAACATCAAAGATACAAGTCTTGGTCTTGATTTTGTAAATAAATTAAAACCAAAAGAGTACAAATGGAAAGATTACGATTATGAGCATATTGATAATCAAGATGGAGAAGAACCTAAATCTATTACTAAAACCAGAACTTTTAAAAGAAAGCATCAAGGCTTGTTAGCACAAGATGTTGAAAAAACTTTAAAAGATATTGGATTAACAAACGATGATTTTGCTGGAATAGTATATGACAAAGAATCTGATATATATGGATTAAGATATTCTCAACTTATTGCACCATTAATTAAGGCAGTACAAGAGTTATCTGCAAAAGTAACTGAATTAGAAAACAAATAAGGAGTCTCAAATGAATTGGGCAAAATACGCTGATAAGAAAGGCAAGACTGCCGATTTTAAAAGCAAAGAAAGAGAAGTGCAACCAGCTCAAGAAGAAGTAAAAGATAGCAAGGGCAAGGTAGTACAAGAAAAAAAAGAAGCAGTAAAAGAATCATATATTGCTTTAGTGCAAAAGAGATGGGATGCTGAAAGTGGTGAAGCATTACCAGATCAAGAAAGGCAGTATTCTCTATCAGAATTAGAAAGAGAAAAAGAAAGATATGATGCTGAATGTGCAAGAGCAAAAGCACAATCTGATGGATTGAAAGCTGCGATTGCTGATTTCAAGAAACTTTAATTCATAACTAAATAGGAGTTAAGCGTGGCAAAAAAACAAAAAGAAATGCCTAAAGAACAGATAATCACTTTATTCGATAAGGATTATAAAGAATCAGAGCTATCTGATGAGCAGAAACTAATGATTAATCACGTTGCAGATTTAGATCGAAAGATACAATCTTCTGAATTTAATCTTCAGCAATTAAGATTTGGAAAACAAGCTTTCTTAGATGCTCTGAAAGCGAGTATTGAAAAAGATGAACAAAAAGATCAAGAAACTAAATAGCGGAGATTTTATCGTACTACATGAAAATACCAATACTTCTTATGATATTCCTGTGGTTTACAGGATGCGGAAACCAAGGTTGGATAGTCGCAAACATACCACTAGCACCGGAGGATTCTGTTTCAAATTCGGTATTTATAGAGATAATGGATGCTGATTCTGTGGTTCATTGGTTTCATGGTCGTATCAGCGATGATAGTAATTGGTGTTATAAGCATCAAAGATTGGAAGAGGTAAAGGTAAGATAGTGGATACTACTACAATGCTAGAGGCTTATGGAGAGCTTGGAGTTATCGGAATATGTATGCTCCTTTTTGGGTTTATGATTACAAATCTTATAAAAGAAAATAAATCACAAACTGAACATATTGATGAAATACAACAAGCTCTTTCAAGCATGAAGTCAGAACTAAGTAATACGATGAATATCTGCGTAAAGCTCATTGATTCTATTAATGGTTTTAAAGGTAGTGTAAACGATAAACTAGATAGAAGGCATGAATCTCTTATGAAAGAAGTAGACGATCTATCAGATAAAATTAGCTATATGTCCGGAAGGATAAATGGAGGAAAACATTAGTGGATAGTTTGAGAGTAGCAGCAATCTCATTTGGTAATTATGCAATCGGTTTATCTCATATCCATGAGTTACTTCAGATTATAGTCGCATCATTATCAATTATTTATTTAATCATGAATATAAAAGGGAAAAAGTAATGGGAAAGAAAGTATTAAAATGGTTGAAAGAACTATTTAAACAAGTTCTTGAAGGTCAAGTCAAAGCATTACAATCAGATGCCTTTGAGAACAAGATAGCAGAAAAGATAGCAAAGAAGATTCCAGATTATCCGGGGTTCGGAGATAGGGAACAAAAAGTTCTAGCTAAAGAAATAGTTGATATGGTAACTGATGAACTTGCAGAAGCATTAAAAATGGAGAAAGACTAATGCCCGGACATTATGGTAAAATGAAAAAGAAAGGCTCTAAGAAGCCGAAATTCAAGAGAAAAAAGAAAAAGCGATAGTAAGTATGCCTATTCCTCCAAAGAGTGTACAAAATGTAGCTAGGAGAGCATTAGAAAGAAGAAGGGAAGCTCCCAAATCTAAAAAGGGAGGAACTGCTGTTGGTATATCAAGAGGTCGGGATTTAGCTAGAGGTGCAAACATTAGCATGAGATCAATAAGAAGAATGGTNTCCTTTTTTGCTAGACATGATACACCAGCAGAACGAAGGAACAGAAAAGAAAAGATTTCNAGAGCTTCGATCTCTTGGGATTTNTGGGGAGGTAATCCCGGAAGAAGGTGGGCAGAGTCAATCGTAAGGAGATTAAAATAATGTATAAGTTCGGTAAAAGATCAAAGAAAAGATTGAAGGGTGTAGATCATCGCTTAATAATGATCTTAGACGAATTAATAAAAATGATGGATGTNACTATNATTGAAGGATTNCGATCTGCTGAAAGGCAAGANGANTTATTAAAAAAAGGTGCAACAAAGGTAAAGTATTCTAAGCATATGGAAGGGAAAGCAGTTGATTTAGCTCCATATCCTATTGATTGGGAGGATAGAGATACTTTTCACTATATGGCTGGAATGATTAGAGGTATCGCACATCTTTTAAATATTAAAGTTAGAGTTGGAGCAGATTGGGATAGCGATGGAAACACAAAAGATAATTCCTTTGATGACCTAGTACATTTTGAGCTTTTGGATTGATATGAGAAAAACAAGACTAGAAAAAGCAATGAATAATGATTTTGCAAAAGAAAATCCTTTTGACAATATAGATCAAGCTATTCTGTTAGCTAAAGAATTAAAAGTTTATGATGTAATTGATCCGAATGGAAAAACAATTCATAAGATAGCAGAAATAATTAATAGACTCCAGAATGCAGAGTTTGAGGTTCTGGATGTAAACTTTGGAGACTTTCAAGCATGAGTACNTACGAATCAAATTTATGNGACNTNAACGATGTTTTNTTTGTATTACCNGANGCATCAAANTACAATCANAGATCANTNCTNTCNCCNAATTGGGTNGCNTCNNNNACATCNAANCTNTATAATCTTTACTCTCCCGGATATATTTCATCNGATGCTGTATTATATAAAGATGGTCAAGATTTAGGAGCAGAGGCTGGATCAGAGCCTTCTAGTGGTGGAGAGTGGAGATATACAGATAATCTTATTCAATACTTTGAAACCGGTACAAATGTNAGCCAATTAAATGGATCAATNTGGGAGATCGGNCAAGATACAGATACATTAATAACAAATACAATTATTCCAAGAGCTTCTGATATGATTCGATCAATGACTCAACAACCTATTTATCCAAGAAGAGGCGTTGGCATTGCAAGTAAAACAGGCCATGACTTCCCGGAGGTTATTGTGATGGCCACAGCATACCAAGCAGCAAGTCTTATCGTTGGTGTATATGATACAGAGTTAAGGGATGAACTAGCCGGGCAAGTGATGAACGCAGAAGAAACAGGAATTATTGATAAAATAAGNAATGGATCAATNTCACTTTATCANCATAATGATCTAGCATTNAACAAAGGCATNGTAAGNAANAAGTCAGTNNNTGGATCAAGCACAGCCGACATTGTNGANATNNGAGGNAGNTGNNCAGTTGAATATGATCTNATTGAGGTNAAAATAGATTCNGGGGGAACNCTTACNAGNGGAACAGATAANACTNNNATNACNTTTTCAACNAAAGGACATTCATCTGCTGGATTNCAAACTGCTGATCTTGTAACCAATCAAGTTATATCTGGAGGATATGATTCAATCGGTAGAGGCTTAGAAGTAAGNTTTTCNTATGGTGTNTTAACTACTAATGATTCTTGGGAGATAGAATGCTCTGGAATTATAGAAGCTCAAGCAACTCCTGTTAAAATGGTTAGAGCTGAAAGAATATGATAGATTANACAAACCAGATTCACAAAGCGATAGATAAGGTGGCTTCTGTTATTACTAAGGAAATAACCGGTGTGCCTATGTCCTTTTCGGAGAATAGAGGGAACTCTAGTTTCTTTTTATCTCCTGTAAGTGATGATATAACAGAAAGGTTTGCATCAACTGTACTTAGGCAATATACAATGCTCCTAGTTTATGAGATTACAACAGGAGGACAATATTCTGAAAATGTATTCAAGCAACTTTCAAATATAGCTGAAAGAGTAAAAATTATTTTTTCTGGTGGTCAATCATCAACAGAGGATGAGTATTTCAATGGTGTATGTGAATCAATAGAATATGAAAGAGATGAGGATCAATCAAAGGCAAGAGCAAACATTACTTTAACAGTTCAAAGGTTAGAAGCATGAAGATTAAAATTAAAAAAGGTTGTGAAATACCACTTGGTAAGGGTTGGTGTTTTTTACGATCTGGATATGATGAAGAATTGATTAAGAAAATCAATGAAGGCAAAGAGGTAGAAGTAGATAAAATTCATCCTCTTGCTAAGAAATTAGTTAAACAAATAAAGGTAAAGGATTAAGACATGGCTATCTCTGGAACAGCGTATGATCCAAAACTATTTCAATTTTTAGTGGCAGAACAGGATGATTATGGAACGATAAATCCAAACGCTTCTGGTTCTCCCGATAATGCTTATGTAGCATTGGATGTTGATAGTATTGGATCACCAACATTAGGAATAAATCAAACTTTAGACGTAAGAAGTGGATCGAGGCTTTTGCTTGATTCTAATTTTTTTCAAGATAATGTTGCTTCAGTAAAAGAAATATCTGTAAGTGGTACAGCAACAACTGAAGGACTTGATTTATTATTATCTCACTTAACATTAGACACATCAGCACCTTATGACATAGCAAGTAATGTTGCGACTAGCTCTTATGGTGTAGGGACTACAAATCAAACTGATAATCAAATTTTATCAATAGTTATGAAGTCAGCAGCAAGTAATGCGGATTTAAGTTTCAAAGATTGTTTTTTAACTCAATTAGTTTTATCTGGAGATGCTGGAACTGAAGGCGGTAGAATTAAATTTTCAGCTACTTTTCAATCTGGAACNAANGCAGCNTCNGGTGAATTATCTGCTAATAGCATAGATGTTGANACTATTATTACTAAGAATAATTATTTCATGTCTAGCTTTGATGCCGATGATAGAATTATAGCTGGTGTAGCAAATGCAGTTGTTTCCTCTTTCTCATTAACAATAGATAATCCTATAAGTTTTTCTGGTATTACTTCAGATGGATATGAACAAGCAACCAGAAGCGGAGAAATTAGTGCAACAGCATCTTTTTCTGTACTATATGATAATAACTTCATAGATATGTTTGAAAGATTCAATACAACACAAGTTGCTGGAGCATCAACAGGCCAAACTCTAATGGCTCATCAAGCATCTTTAGTTGATGCTAATTTTGGCTTTGATATGCCTAGATCAATTTTAACAAATGTATCTTTTAATGAAGGTGCTTCAATGATGTTGGATTTAGAAGTTAAAGCATTGGGTAATGGTTCAAATAAGTTTCTTGGCGTAAGCTGTTAAAGGGACAGGGGGCGTAAATGAAAGTAGTATTAGATGATATAGAGATCATGGTGAAAGATATTAAATATGGTCAAAAACTAGAGTTATTAGGACATTATCAAGATGTATTAAAACCGGTNCATGAAAAAACCGGGGAAATATCTCAAAGNNANTTNAATANNTTATTAAGTCATGTNTCAGAGATAGCCTTTTTAAATGCAGAGGATGANTTAAANAANTATGATTATAGTGTTCAGATAAATCTNTTGACNAAGATATTATTAGATTATCTTGATCTTTCGGNAGAATCAAAAAAAGAAAATGGGGATTGAGTTATGCGGTGTGGCATTGGGTTTTTGGTAGGAAACCACACCGACAGTTTACGCTCCCTTATATCGCTCAATCCCCAACAACTAAACANAAAAGGGAATTTTCAACANTAGATGACATNTGGAAAGAAATATTGCTCATTGAGGAATCGGATAAATTTAGTCTTGGACAACAACTATTCTATCTTATTCCACTATTTGCCAATGCTGATTATGTTATTACTTCTAAGGATGTGCAGTTAATAAATGAATATCANTATGTNACAGATTATCATATTCCTCTNGGTNATACTTTANANAATACAGATGCTCATAAATTANTGATGTTTAATATAATAAAAAATGAAATGGCAATAGCCTTAAAACATAGACAGGAAAAAGATGGCCACTCAAAAAGTTAATATTGATATACAAACCAAGGGAGCTAAGAAATCTAAAGATGAACTCTCTGGATTAACAGGAGCGATCAATAAGGTAGGTAAGGCAGCCGGTGTTGCATCAGCAGCTTACTTTGGAGCAAAAGGTTTAATCGGTGCATTTTCTTCTGTTATAGAGGCATCTGCAAGGCAAGAACAGGCAGAGAAGGCTCTGGAGGTAGCACTAGGTAAAACATCAAAATCTTTATTAGATCAAGCCTCCGCATTGCAACAAATGACAACAGCCGGGGATGAAGCAATCATTGAGCAACAGGCTTTCCTTGCATCTTTAGAATTTACAGAAGATCAGATAAAGAAGATCATTCCGGTCGCATTAGATTTATCAGCAGCTACCGGTATCTCATTAGAATCTGCTGTAAGAAATACATCTAAAACATTCTCTGGATTAGCTGGTGAACTTGGTGAGCTTGTACCTCAATTAAGAGAACTTACACAAGAAGAGATGAAAGCTGGAAAAGCTGTTGAAGTTCTAGGTAATTTATTTGAAGGCCAAGCAGCAAAACAAGCTGAAACAATGGCTGGAGCATTAAGTAAAATGGGAAATGCGGTAAGTGATGTCGCAGAGGACATTGGAGACATCCTTTCACCTATTGTAATCAAAACTGCTGAAAGCATACAGTCTTTAGCCGAAGGTGTTAGTAATGTTATAGAAAGATTTAAAAATTTTGGAACAGAAGTTGAAGATGTAATTATTACAGCTTTAGGAAAAGAAGCTCCGCAAAGTTTAGAAGAATTTAAAAGCTCTTTAAGTGATTTAAATATTACAGGATTAGAAGCATTAGGAAATCAATTAATAGAACAACAAAAAAATCTTACAGGATTTAATAACAGAATTGAAGATGTTGATGCTTTTAATGTTTTATTAGAAAAATTATTGTTGGTTAATGAGGAGCTTGAAAAGCAGAATAAAACTTATGATGAGTTAAATAGTGCTGTAGATAGAAGTATAAATATAAGAAGAGCAGAAGCAGATTCTATTGATTTTGTAGCTCAAAAGGAAGCTATGTCCAATGAGGAAAGATTAGCTTTAAGACAGACTTTTAGCGAACAAATGAATGCGATGTTTAATTCTGATTTTGATATGCAAAGAGTTTTAATGTCTCAACAAGTTGAAGCATTTAAAGCAGCNGAAATAAGTCAATCAGAAATAACAAAATTTGAAGTTGAAAAAAGAAAGCAAATTAGGGCAAGTGAAATATCCTTTCAAGCTGGAGCAGTTTCTCAATTAATTGGAGGATTATCTCAATTAAATCAAGCTAGTGCTGGATCGGCTAAAGTAAATGCTAGATTAGCACAAGCTCAAGCCTTAATTGATACTTATGCTGGAGCAAACAAAGCTCTAGCCTCTGCACCTCCTCCATTCAATTTTGTTTTAGCTGGTTCTGTTATAGCTGCTGGTTTAGCAAATGTTTTAACCATATCTAGGAGCATGGGAGACTTAAAGGCATTTGCAACAGGAGGAGATTTTGTTACTTCCGGGCCTCAAATGATTATGGTTGGTGATAATCCCGGTGGTAGAGAAAGAGTGCAAGTAACTCCATTATCATCTCCAAATATAAATGGCCCTCAAGGAATTAACGTTAATATTCAAGGGAACATAATAGGCACTCAAGAATTTGTAAGGGATACTTTAATCCCAGAAATAAATAACACCATTCAAAATAATCTAGCTTAATGCCTCTAACTCTACCTAGTTCATTTTCAAATCATAGTATTAAACAGAATTGGCTAGTTCAATTATATAATAGCGACCATGTTGAAGGAGTTACAACAAGTGCTTTTATAGGTTTATCATTTTATCATGCAGAATTGGATTCAAATGAATATTATCCATTTATAAATAACAAACCAAGCATAAGAGAATCAATTAATCTTAAAAATCAAACAAGTTCAACAAGTAATGTATCTTTAACTTGTAGTAACGATAAAATATTTAAAAATAGCTTCTTATCTCTTTCGGAACATTTACACGGTCAAAGCATTAAATATTTAAACAGAGCAGTTAAAATTTATATTCAACCTAATGACTCAACCTCTATTAGTGATTGTCTTTTAATATATACAGGAAAATTAGTAGATATATCACATGATCTTAGTCAAGTGTATCTAAGCATCACAGCAAAAAGGCCTTGGGATGGCGTAGAGATACCTCAGAAAAAAACATCAAGAAATAATTATTTTCCAATCGCTTATGGTGATTATAGACCTAATGCAAGTACAAGCAATGCTGATTCAGTAGCTATTTCTGTTGGTACATCATCATCTAGTGATGAGTTTAGATTAAGAAAAACACTTTACCCAATACCGGTTGAGGAAGTGCAAGGAAATACTGTTTTTTCCCTTACAGGAGATTGGAGTCAATCAGCCAAAGCATGGCCTCATTTTTATGAAAAGAATTTGGATAAGTTTCTGCCATTAGCTAATCATGCGAGTACAGCAACAACTGTTGATTCTGCAAATGAAACTTTTGGTGATGGTTATGCAGTTAGATTTCATAAAAACTTATTAAAAACATTTTTACTTAAACCAAATGGATATATCGGTGAAACAGGAGGAACTTTTGCAGATAATGCTAATGCAATAGATAGCACAACTGTAGATACTTCAACATTTACACTTTTTGATGATGATCCTTTGCCTGTCTCTGATAATAATGTTCCCGGTTCTATTAGTTATAATTTACCTCAAGTTTCTGGAATCCCTACAAAGTTACAATTCTATATAGTTATACAGGGTGATTGTGATTTTACTAAAACTGCTGGATCGGGAGATATTAATATTGAGTTTCAAAATTTTACTTTTGGAAATGAAGATGTTTTAGGGCATTTTCCCTTTACAGTTTCAACAAGTAATGCTAGTGTAGTAACAACAGGAAGCGGAGGTGTTAATATATCTTCACCAGCAATCATATCTGGTAATAATGATGTTTCAAGTAACTATTTAAGTTCTAGTGATGGATGGGGAGCTGATTGTGTTATAAGAATTAAAGAAGATGTGGAGAGTGGTAATCTTGAGGGTACTTATAATCTTGATTTTAAATTATATGATATTGTTATAGAAACATCTACAAAATTAGATTTTAGCACATCAACCACTAAATCAGAATCAGCAAAATTTATTAATGATCTTGAGTTTGTTTATTCTGGAGGTGATGGCTATCCAGATAATGGTTGGAATAGTAATTCAGCAATTACAGAAATACATGAAGCTCATAGGGATTTGCTTCATAGATTTACAAGTTATGATAATTCAAATACTCCTGTNAATTGGTCATCTGGAACAAATATTAATAGCATAAAAGATTGGAAGATCCGGTATTGGTTGAACGAGCCAAGAATGTTAAAAGATGTCTTAGAGGAACTACAATTCAATGGCCAATTTATTTTTCGATTTAATGGACAAGATGAAGGAGTTTATGTTTTTATTCCAGATAGCATTTCAACAGATCATACTTTAAAAACTAATGATCTTGAAAACATATCTATATCATTAACTCCTGTTAGTGAAATAGTGGCTAGAATGGATATTGAATTAGAAAAACATCCAGCGACAGGCGGATATTTAACAGAAGTTTCTGCTTCTAATTCTACAACAGAAAGCGATCTAGGGATTTCATCTCTTGCTACTGAAAACAAAAGAACAATAAGACTCGATGCCCTAGTTTCTTCACCAGCTACAACTCCACAATCTAATCCAAATGATGATTTCTATACTTATGTAAACAATATATATGGAGAGCAAAAAATTGAGGTTGAAGCTAATATAATAAATCCATCTTTATATGGTATTGATGTAGGTGATTTTGTTGCTTTTGATAACAATGATATGCCTATAGCTCCATTTGGTGATGCTTGGACAAATAAAGATTTTATTGTTGTAGAAATATCCAGAACTCTTGGAAAATTATCTTGCAAATTTAGAGAGGTATAAATGGCAAAAACTTTTTATTATGATTCAGTTGATTTATTAAACTCAACTTTAAATGATGGAACTTTTAGCGGAAGTGCTTTTTCAGATAGTGATAGCATGACAAACGAAAATTTAATTATAGATCAATCAATATCGTCTACTGTTTCAATGACTAATGCGGAATCTGTAAAGTTTACAATATCATCATCGGAAGTTGATTTTGTTGCTTTATATTTTACAGCAGCAGAATCAGATAATATAACTTTTGCAAGAGGTGTTGCATCAAATATATTTACTTCTCTTGTTGATATTACTGATTCTTTTTCTGTAGGCTGGAATGTTTCTACTTTTTCATCTGCTACTGCAACAGATTTTTATTTAAACTCTACATCTGGAACTATATCAAATTTTAGTGAAATAATATTTGGTAAAAAATTAGAATTTGAAATAAATCCAGATATAGGTATAGGTGAAAATGAAATATTCGGAACTGAAATTAATACAAGTGTTGGCGGTGTAGAATATGCAATAAAAAAACATGAACCTAAAACAACCTTCTCTATGAATTTTAGTAATATATCAGAAACATTTAAAAACAATCTTCAAACATTTGAAGGCCATGTCCAGAACTTTAGAAAGTTTATTTATAGTGAAGATGGCACAACCGGGCCATTTTATTATGTAAGATTAGATTCACCAATAGAAATTCAAGAAGTTGCATTTAATAGATATAGTGCCTCCTTTTCATTAACAGAGCAACTTTCTTAAATCCTGTCTATCGTAAGCCTCTAAGTTTTTTTGATTTAGAGGCTTTTTTCTTTTGTACTTTCCTTTTTTTATATTATATTTATTGCGATGAGACAATTAAATAACAAACAATTTGATACAAAAGAGGGAGCATCAGCTAGTCTTAGCGAATTGTCTCATCCTCAATTAGCTCCCTCTGTATCACAAAAGGATGAGATAATGAACAAAGTTCAATTAAAAGTACAAAAAACCATTAATAATTGGTTTGATTCTAAAAATAAAGAAATCTTAAAAGCTATTGAAAAAGATAGCGAATTAGAAGGATTACTAAAACCTTACAAAAATCTCGTAGATAGTGGAGTAATGGTTAGTTATGGTGAAAATGGTTGCGTTGCATTTGATGGTGAAATTCTTGATGCTTTTAGAGGATGGTCAGAATTTGGTCATTGTGAAAAATTAGCTAATTCTTTAATAGAAATATTTTACAACAATGATTATGATGATTTTGGCTTTGGTGTTTGGAATCATTGCGAATATGAAGGAGGTAAGTAATGGAAAAATCAATGGTATATGATGGCTTAGTTAGTGGTGGTAAAAGAGTTAGATGGTTTTATTTTGATGAGGAAAAAAACGAGATAAAAGGCGATGCTTTATTTTTTAAGAAAACTAAAGATACAACGAGATTTCCTGTTGGTATGATTGTAAAAGTTGATGTAAATAAAAACGCTTTTGCTTTTTCTAAGGCTGAATGGGGAAAAATGTGGGATGATGAAATTGTTAATTCTATGGTTTTAGCCGATAGAGCAAATAGAGAAGAGTTATCAGTAAAGCGTTCTGAAAACAAGATGAAGAAAGAAATGGGAGAACTTTGGCAAGATATGACTATAAAAGAGGCTCGTGAATATCTAGCACATAGCTATGGAAAAGATAAAACAAATGCACTTGCATTGGTGCTTAATGCTTTAGGATTATAGGAGGTAATTAATGACTCAAGCACAAAAAGATTTACTTATTGAGCTTTTACTAATAGAGAGAAGAAGGCTTTTTAGTCTAAAAGTTACATATCGTGATAATAAGGTAGAGGAAAAGAAAATCACGAAAGAAATGGAACTTTGTACAAAAACTTTAAAAACATTTATGAGGGGGTAAATAATGCAATCATCAGAAATTAGAACCTTGGTAGCCGGTAAAAGGCTACCTTGGGAATCATCAGAGTTAATAGCTCTAAAAATAATAAAGAACCGATTAGAGTCTTTTTATTCTTTTACTGAAAGTAACCTCGATGATATGGATAAAAGTTCCATATTAGGCGAAATACGAGCATTATCGGATAAACTAGATGATTTAGATCAATTTATATGGTTACAAATAAAGAAATTAATGGAAAGAGATGCGAAAGGAAACAAAGTTTGTAAGTTTTGCGAATCTAAAAGAGTAACTGTTTGTGAACCTTGCATGGATGATTGGGCAAAAGAATTAGATGAAAAGATGGCTAGGGATGCACTTGGATTTGATGAAACAATGGAAAATTTAAATAATTTAAGGATTGATAAATGATACAATATACAGTAAGTAAAGAGGAACATAATTTGATCTTGGAGATGGTTGAGGTGTTTAGTAAAATATGTGCAGATGAACAAAAGAAAGAAAGATCACTTGAAATATTAAAGGACTTATCAGATGTTAAAAAACAAACTACCATCGCAGACAATGCTGAACCCGGAATCTGCGACTAATAAACCTTATGTGCCTCATGATGAAAGGTATCATGCNGAAATACAATGTGAGGGAGAGATAGCGATGAGATATGTATGCTGTATCGGAAACACTCTTGAAGAGTTGGCAGCAGACATTACCAACGAACTCCGCAAAGCTCGACATCGCCTCCCTCAGATTGCTTTGGTTTTAGATGTACATAACAAAAATGATATTACAGAAAATTTTATTCATGATTATAATAAAGGAGTGTATAATGGATAAATTAGAACTATGGATGTTTACCTTCCTAGATTGGTTGGAAGATATAGCTCCATATATGATAACAGCGTGTTTATCAATAATTTTTTATCAACTAATAACGAGAGGAGTGTAAATTGAATCCTAAACTAG
>FUFK010066116.1_pt1 | contig 15958 bp, 18 predicted proteins | sample 1021851 | NCBI WGS metagenome assembly FUFK01 (sample SAMEA51879418, study PRJEB19060) | metagenome | reverse complement strand
AGAACTTACTAGCAAAATTACACAAGAAGAATATATAAACTGGCTTGCTTGCTATGAATTGAAAAAAGAATATGAAGATAAAGCCTATGAAGATGCAAAGAATAAATCGCGAGCAAGAAAACGCTAAAAGCGGTACACTAAAATAAAGTTTTGTTTTTGCTGTGGCCGATTACGGTGTAAATATAAATTTAAGAGTAAAAGGNCAGTCTGGTCTTGATAGATTAAAAACNAAAGTAAATGAGTTAAGTGCAAGTATAGATAAAATTCGTGGTGTAGANATAATGAACCCTCGCAATATTGGAGGNAAAGGAGGAAAAGGNCTTCGTNAAGAAATTAAAAAATANAGACAAGATATGGATGATCTTGTTCAAGCTGTTAANNAATCTACAGGAGCTTTTGGTAAAACTACTAATCAACAAATAGCAGCNGCAGACGCTTTAGAGGANTATTCAAAAAATTTAANNATTGGTACTAAAGAACATAAATTAGCNTTAGCAGNATCAAATAAACAGTCTCAAGCAATAGGTCGAGAAACAACTCAAATAATAAAAAATACAAAAGCACAAGTTACAAATAATAAAGTACAGGCTCAAGCAACTAGGCTAGATAAATTTAATAACAGAAGCAATAAAGCAGCATTTACAAGTGGAGCTATTTCTGGNGCGTTTCCNTTNTTGTTNGGACAAGGAATAGCTGGAGGTATTGCTGGTTTTGGTGGTGGCTTTTTAGGAACAAAANTTGGTGGTCAGATGGGAGGCTTTGCAGGAGGTCTTGTTGCAACCGCAGGATTGCAAATGGTTACTAATCTTAGAGATAGCATGGTTGAGTTGGGAGATGCTCTTAGTCCTGCTAATGCAAATATANATCANAGTATTGAAAAATTAAAANTTATAAATAGTTCNAGAGCAGCNGANATAAAATTAATAGAACAACTAGAAGGAAAACAAGCTGCTTTAGCTGCAATTACAAAAGAAACAGCAAAAGTTGTTGGCAATGATGGAGTAAGAGCATTAAGAGAATTTGCTGAAACGATGAAACTTATATCAGGAGGAATGGCTGCTTCGTTCCTAAAAATTCAAGCAGGGTTAGCTGATATTTTAAACAAAGTGTTTCAACGTGCAGGAGGAGATTTAGCTATTGCGAAATCACAATTAGGAAGTGATAATCCTTTAGTACAAGCGTTAGCTCGAAATAGACAAGCAGAAGCGAATCTAGATAGACCTGTAACAGTAGATGGCTTTCAGACTAACTTCCTTATGACCGAACAAGGTAGAGCCGAAGCAAAAAGATTAGAGCTAGATAGAAGAATTTTAGAAAGTAATATAAAAATACGAGCAGAAAAAGAAGCAGGAATGAGAATAGATAAAGAAATAGGAGTAGAACATCAGCAATTAAAAGCAACTACTTTTGCACAGTTTGAGATGGAGCAAAGAATATTAGAACTTAGGCGAGATGGTTTAAATCCTGCATTAGCTAAACAAGTATCATTATTTGAATTGTCAGCAAAAAATGTAAAAATAGGGCTTGAAAACGAACTAGATTCAGTTAATAAAATTCTCGAAGCCGAAAAAGAATCTTCAGGAACATATACTGATAAAATAATGCTTTTAGAAATAAGAAAGCACAGCTTAGNAGAACAACTAAAACTAAATGNAAAATTACTTNAAAGNGANAAANACAGAATNATAGAAGCTGATAGATTAAGGCAAGCACAAGCAAAAATAGATTCATTATATGCGAGCATTGCATCAACAATAGAAACAGGTTTAGTTGATGCGATAGAAGGTGCTATACAAGGAACCAAAACTCTTGGAGATGTTGCTCGTAGTGTATTTGCACAGATTCAGAGATCACTTATACAGTTTGGTGTAAATGCTTTTCTTGGTGGACTTCCTGGTATTGGTGGATTCTTTAAAGCTAAAGGTGGCCCAGTAAAAGGTGGTAATAGTTATATCGTTGGAGAAAAAGGTCCAGAAATGTTCACACCAGGCGTATCAGGAACTATTACACCAAACCATGCTCTTGGTGGATCTACAAATGTAGTTGTAAATGTAGATGCTTCTGGTTCTTCTGTTGAAGGTGATGAGCAGCGAGGAAGAGAACTTGGTCGGCTTATATCGGCTGCGGTACAATCTGAAATAGTACAACAGAGACGACCTGGAGGATTACTTGCATAATGGCTACATTTCCCTCAATCACTCCAACATACGGACAGCAAAAAAACTCTGCACCATTGACTCGTACTATCCGTTTTGCTGATGGCTACGAACATAGAATATTGTTTGGTCTTGCACAACATCAGAATCCAAAGATATTTAATTTTACTTTTAACGTATCAGAAACAGAGGCAGATACTATAGAGACATTTTTAGATGCAAGAGCAAATGATAGTGCCAGCTTTGACTTTACTCCCCCAGGAGAGGCAAGTTCATCTAAGTTTGTTTGCGAAGCATGGTCAAAATCTATACCATACAATAATAGAGCAACAATTCAAGCAACATTTAGAGAAGTGTTTGAACCATCATCGTAATGTCAGTAAATCAAGCAGTATTTAGTAATCTACAATCTATTAATCCATCAGCGATTATTGAATTATTTGTGCTTACTTTAAAAGAAGGACTAAATTATCCTACAGGTAATCCAGACAGTGTTAACACTGTTTATAGATTTCATGCTGGTAGTAATTTAAACGCTAATGGCGAGATAGTTTGGAAAGGAAACTCCTATCTTAGATTTCCTGTAGAAGCATCAGGTTTTGCTTTTCAAAGAGGTCAATTACCTAGACCAAAATTAATTGTTAGTAATGCTACCAGTTTAATCTCTGCAATACTTTTAAGTGTAAATGAGACAACGGCTGGTAATGATTTAACGGGAGCTACAGTTACAAGAATAAGAACATTAGCTAAATTCCTTGATGCTGTTAATTTTGCTGATGGAACAAATGCAACTGCTGATCCTAACGCAGAATTTCCTCAGGAAATTTATTCTATAGATCGCAAATCATCAGAAACTAGGGATGTTGTTGAGTTTGAACTAGCAGCACCAACGGATCTTGCGGGTATAAGAATCCCTAAACGCCAATGCACAAGAAAAGAATTTCCCTCTATTGGTACGTTTATAGGATGACTTGGAAATATAAAGCACTACTTCATGCAAAAAGAGAAGATCCTAAAGAATCTTGTGGTTTGCTTCTAAATGTAAAAGGGAAAGAAAGATATTATCCCTGTCGTAACCTTTCAATGACAGAACATCAATGTTTTATCATTGACCCAGAAGATTATGTGAAAGCAGATAATACAGGTGAAATTGTTGGTGTAGTTCATAGTCACCCTATAACACCCCCTACACCTAGTCAGGCAGACAAAATTAGTTGTGAAGATAGCAATTTACCTTGGCATATTGTTAATCCTAAAACAGAACAGTGGGCATATTTAGAACCTTGCGGATATAAACCTCCACTATTGGGTCGTCAATGGGTCTGGGGTATAACTGATTGTTGGAGTTTAGTCAGAGATTGGTACAAGGAAGAAAGAAATATTGAACTTAGGGATTGGGAACGACCCACAACATTAGAAGAATTTAATAATAAACCTTTGTTTGAAGCCTGTGCTTGGAGAACAAATTTTAGAGAACTTAGACCTGACGAAAGATTACAGGATGGGGATGTTCTGTTGATGAGCATTTTGTGTCCAACTTTAAATCATGTGGGATTATTTTTTAAAGGAGATGTTATTCATCATTTAACCGATAGACTATCTTGTAGGGAGCCTTACTCTGAATGGCTGTTAAAATGTACGGGAAAGAGGTATCGCTATGCTTCGTAAAATAAAATTGTATGGAGAATTAGCTAAGTTTGTCGGGCATAAAGAGTTCGATGTACAGGTAGATACAATTGGAAAAGCTATAAGTTTTTTAGTGCATAATTTCCCTGGTATCGAGTCTTATATGAGTCCAAAATACTACCAAGTAAAAGTCGGTAATTATGATATTGATGAAAATGAATTAACTTATCCTATAGGACAAGAAGATATACATTTCATTCCAGTTATCAGTGGTGCAGGTAGAGGTTTTGGAAAAATAATATTAGGTGCTGCATTGATTGGAATAGGAATGGCTACTGGTGGAATAACTTTTGCAAGTTTCTTTAATCCTGCTGTGGTTCCTTATGCACCAGGATTTGCTGCAGCAAGTGGCCTTGTAAAAGCAACAATAGCTATAGGAGGTTCTTTAGTGTTATCAGGTGTGAGTGATATGTTATTTCCATTACCACAGCCAGGAGATTTTAATTCAGAAGAAGATCCACGATTATCTTTTAGTTTTAGTGGAGTGCAAAACACATCAAGGGCTGGTACTCCAGTTCCAATAGTTTATGGTGAAATAATTACAGGAAGTGTCGTAATAAGTGCAGCGATTGACACTAATCAGGTGGAAGCATGACAGACAAAACTAAGATTATTAGAGGAGCAGGTGGCCCGTCATCACCTCCACCCCCATATAAAGCTCCTGATACTTTACATAGTAGGCAATTTGCTACTGTTCAAGATTTGATTTCTGAAGGAGAAATTGAAGGTTTTGCTACTGCTTCAAAAGAAGGACTTACAAAAGGAACAACTGCATACACTAATGCAAGTTTAAAAGATGTATTTCTTGATGACACTCCAATATTAAGATCTGAGGCTTCAAATACTGATCCTGCTGAAACTGATTTTAATTTTAAAGATGTAACTTTTGAGTCTAAGTTTGGAACGTCAAGCCAAACTGCGATGAGTGGTATTCCTTCTGAAAGTAGAACGCCTGTTCCTGTTGGAGTTGAAGTTCCAAATAATGATAATGCTACCGATTGGATAGCAAGTGAAAACTATACTGTTGGTAACATAGTCAAGCCAGGTTCAGGCACTATACACGATGAACTTGTTTTTAAATGCACAGTGGCAGGTCAAAGTGGAACAAATGAACCTGCTGCTTTTACATCAGACTCTATTTCTATTGGAGATACAATTACTGATAATGGAGTTACTTGGACAGTACACGGTGCTGGATTAGATGACGCAGTAACAAGACAAGTAACTGCAAAAGCTCCAGCAGAGGCTAACGCTGATGCGATTATTGTCACATTAACTTGGCCTCAAATTCAAAAACTTGAAAATGATGGGGATATAAAGGGTATGAAGGTAAAATACAAAATACAAGTTCAATATAATTCTGGTGGCTTTGCAGATGTCGTAAACACTGAAGTTAAGGGTAGGACAGCAGATCCTTATGCTAGGGATCACAGAATAAATGTAACGGGTGATTTTCCTGTTGATATACGAGTTGTTCGTCTAACAAAAACTCCCACAAATGAACAAAAACAAAACGCTTTTAATTTTACAAGCCTTCAAGAAGTTGTAGATAATGGTCAAACTTACCCAGATAGTGCTTATGTAGGTCTGCGTCTAGATAGTAAACAATTTAACCGTGTTCCTACAAGAAAATACCTAATTAGAGGAATAAAAGTGCGAATACCAGGAGCAGGAGCTAATAGTTCTGGCACTCCTACTGTAGTCAATACTCAAGCTGAAGCAGATGCTTTAGGACTTGGTACTGTTAGTAGTTTTGGTTTTATACACTATCCAGATGGTTATATTTTTAATGGAGTTATGGGTGCTGCTGTTTATACAAATTGCCCTGCAATGTGTTTACTTGATCTTTTAACTAACAAAAGATATGGATTAGGAGATCACATCTCACCAAATTTTGATTCTAGTAATCCTAGTGATACTGATTTATATCAAAATTTAGATTTATTTAGTTATGTAGCTGCCAGCCAACACGCTAATGCTCTTGTAGATGATGGTACAAGTACTGGTATTAAGGAAGCAAGATTTAGTTGTAATGTTAATATTCAAAGTCCAAAAGAAGCATTTGCAGCAATAAATGAATTAGCAGGTGTAATGAGATGTATGCCAATATGGTCTGCTGGATCTATAACTATATCTCAAGACAAAAAGACAGATGCTAGTTATTTATTTAATCTTGCAAATGTAGGTGAATCAGGATTTAGTTATCAAGGTAGTAGTTTAAAACAGCGTCATTCTGTTGTTTCTGTAAGTTATTTCAACATAGAGTCTAGAGAGGTTGATTTTGAATTAGTAGAGGATGCCACAGCAATAACCAAACTTGGAAGTATTGTAAAACAGGTAAAAGCATTTGCTTGTACAAGTCGTGGTCAAGCTGCAAGATTGGGTCGTGCAATACTTTTTGCTGAACAAAATGAATCTGAAGTTGTTACATTTTCTACTTCAATAGATAGTGGAATCCTTGTTAGACCTGGTGCTGTTATAGAAATAAACGATCCAGTAAGAGCAGGATCTAGAAGAGGTGGTCGTGTGGTAGCTGCAACAACCACAACAATTACTATTGATGCAGAAGCACAAACAAATTTACCAGCTTTAACCGATAACCCAACCATTAGTGTAATTCTCTCTGATGGAACGTTAGAAGTTGGAAATATATCAAATATTACGGGAGCAGTTATTACTGTAAATAATGTTACAAAACCTGACGGTACAACTGCCTCTGCTTTTACTTCCGCACCAAATGTAAATTCTCCTTATTTAATATCCAGTACGACATTACAGACTCAATTATTTAGAGTAATTCAAGTAGAAGAACAAGATGATATTAATTATGTAATTACAGCCTTAAGTTATGTTGAAGGTAAATATGATTTTATAGAAACTGATGATCCAAATTTTGTTTTACCAGAAAGAAAAGTATCGATATTAAACAAACCTGCTGATCCTCCAAAACTTTTAAATATAGAGGAAATTACAGTTGTTATAAACAATATTGCTAGAAGTAAATTAATTGTTAGCTGGGAACCAGTGGTAGGGGTTACTCAGTATCTTTTAAATTACAGGCTAGAAAACGGTAATTATGTTTCTCAAGTTGTATTTAGTAATGATTTTGAGCTTTTAGACACTGTAAAAGGAACTTATGAAATTCAAGTATTTTCATACAACGCACTATTAGCTGTATCACCTAATTTTGCTTTTGCTACATTCGTTGCTGAAGGTAAAACTGGTAAACCAGAAGATGTTTCTGGGCTTACTATTGAACCTATTAATGAACAGTTTATAAGATTAAAATTTACACAATCCGTTGCTGTAGATGTTTTACATGGTGGTCGTGTTTATATAAGGCATACAAACCAAACAGGAGGTTCAGCTACATTTCAATCGGCTCAAGATGTTATCGAAGCTGTAGCTGGTAATTCAACTGAAGCTATTGTTCCTGCATTAGCTGGAACTTACCTTCTCAAGTTTCAAGATGATGGAGGTAGATTTAGTGAAAATGCAGCTAGTGCAAATCTTTCTCTTGTTGATATTGTAGATTCGATTCTTGTAAAAGAGGATAGAGAAGATACAGATAGCACACCGTATAATGGAACAAAGTCTAATGTTGTATATGACAGTAATATTGGTGGATTGAAACTTATTAATCCAACAGCAAATGCTAGTGGTACTTATGATTTTGTAGAGACTCTTGATCTTGGTGGCACATTCTCACTTGAATTAAAAAGACATTTTCAAGGAGTGGGTTTTTATACAGGAGATGAGTTTGATAACAGACCAGATTTAATCGACACTTGGGAAGATTTTGATGGAGATGTTGCTAATGAAGTAAATGCAAAAATATCTGTGCGTACCACAACTGATAATCCTAGTGGCTCACCTACATATACAGCTTTTAATGATTTTGCTCACGGAACATTTAAAGGTAGAGGATTTCAATTTAGGATTACTTTAGAGACATCAGATATAGCACAAAATATGAATCTTCAGCAAGCAGGATACTTTGCAACAATGCCATCAAGAACTGAACAATCATCCGTTATAGCATCTGGAGCAGGAGCAAAAGCAGTTACATTTACAGCACCGTTTTTTGTTGGAACGTCTGGATTAGGTAATTTAAATAATTTCTTACCATCTGTTAATATTACTCCACAGAATATGGCAACAGGAGATTTTTTTGAATTGAGTAGTATTTCTGGAACTGGCTTTACAGTTCACTTTAAAAACTCAAGTAATGCTAGTATTAATAGGAATTTTACCTACAGTGCTGTTGGTTTTGGTAAAGGAGGTTAACATGGAGGAAAATAGTATTTAACTGTGGCTGACGTTACAAACTACACAATCGAAAATGCTTCTGGAGCAAGTGTAAGAACTGATCTCAATAATGTTTTTGCTGCGATCCAATCAAGTAACTCTAAATCTACTGACCTGACATCAAGTCAATGCGTAGCTGGAATGATTTTTTTAAATACAAGTGGAAGTAAAATTTTAAAAGTAAGAAATTCAAGTAATAATGCTTTTACTGAAATAGGAAGTATTGATAGTGCTAATTTAGGTTTGTTACCAAGAGCAGGTGGTACCATGACAGGCCAACTGCTTATAGATGATTCAAGTAGTGCTAGTAGTCCTGCTTTATCTTTTGATGCAGACTCAGATACAGGATTTTTTAGAAAATCTGCTAACAAAATTGGTGTAAGTGCTGCTGGAACTGAACGATTCTTTTTTGATGATAATGGTATTACTTTTAATAATCAAAGACAAATCAGATTCGGAGATAACGATAGTTCACACTATATTGGATTAAGAGCAGCTTCAACTATAGGTAGTAACTTTACTCTTACTTTGCCAACAGCAGATGGTAGTAATGGACAATTTTTGACAACAAACGGAAGCGGAGCTTTAAGCTTCACATCTTTATCTGGATCGGTAACAGTAGGAAGTACGTCAATATCATTAGGAGGAACAGCTACAACTGTTGCTGGATTGACTTCATTAACATCTACTACTTTATCAGCTACGAATGTACAAGCTACGAATGTACAAGCTACGAATTTAAAAGGTACAAATATTCAAGATACCTCTGGAAACAATGGTTCAACACCAGAACAAATCCAAAATGGAAGAGCAAAGGCATGGGTTCTTTTTAGTAGTGATGGAACTAAAAATGCTGATTTTGGTGTAAGTTCTGTTACTAATAGTGGAACAGGAAATTATGTAATTAATTTTTCTTCAGCTTTTGCAAATACTAATTACGCTTATGCTTTGTCAGCTAGTAGAGGCGGTACCAGTACTTCTACTGGTGCTAGGATTGCAACTCAAGAAGGAGGCACTGGAAAAACAACTACCCAATTTCAACTGAAAATTAGAAATACAAATAATACTGTATCTATTCCAGGAGAAGTTTCAGCAATATTTTATGCAGCTTAATCTTGACAACTTTTGATATACTGAAAGAAAAAACTTATGGCTAATTCTGATACAAGATTTATTTACGAAAATGACGAAGGTGGTATTTCTATTGTTTGTCCATCAGATAATTGTGGTTTAACTTTAGATGAGATTAAAGCCAAAGATTGCCCTAGCGGAAAGACAGTTTATACTGTAGATAAATCTGNANTTCCTACAGATAGGAGTTTCAGAGATGCTTGGACTTATACGGAGTAAATTATGGGATTTGGTATAGATATGGCAAAAGCCAGAGAAATTCATAAAACAAATATAAGAATTGCACGAGAGCCAAAACTTGCAGAACTTGATGTTGAGTTTCAAAAAGCTTTAGAAACTGGTGCTAGTACTACAGATATTGTTGCTAAAAAACAAGCGTTAAGAGATGCTCCTGCTGATTCTGGTATAGCTGCTGCAAGTGATACTGATGCACTAAAAGCACAATGGAAAACTGATATACTAGGCTCATCACCTTATAGCTAATGGCAATAACACCTGGAACGTACAACATGACCGTTCAAAGAAGGTCAGATCATAATATTCAACTTGTTTTTAAAGATTCAAATAATGCTGCAATAGATTTAACAGGATATACAGTTGAAGCACAAGTTTGGGAAGAAACTCGTACCACAAAATTTGCTGATTTTGGAGTTACATATACAAATAGAGCTACTGGAACGATTGATTTAGCACTTACAGATACACAAACTGCTACTTTCTCCCCAGAACTTTTAAAATATGATGTATTACTTACAGATACAAANGGATTAAAAGAGTATTATTTAGAGGGTAATATATTTATGAGTGAGGGCTACACTGCATGACTTCAGTAAACATCACCACTACAAAAAATACTGTTACAGTAAATGAAGGTGANAGCACTGTTGTAACAGTGGCAACCCGTGGTCCAGCAGGNCCGAANGGTNTAGACTTAGATGAAACANCNAAAGTTGATGGNTCTGTNGTNTACTANGACTCAACTTCTGCTAAATTTAAAGCAGATGCAACAACTACCAAACTAACACTCGTCGACGGGGGTAATTTCTGAAATGGCTAACACAATTAGAATCAAACGATCCACAGGATCTTCAGCACCAGGGAGTTTAGAAAATGCTGAGTTAGCCTTTGCTGAAGGCAGTAAAAAACTCTTTGTCGGTATTGGAACGGGTGGAGCAGGTGGATCTGCTACAAGTATTGAAGCGATTGGTGGAAGTGGTAGTTTTGCTGATTTATTTACAAGTAGAACACAAAATACATTTTTAGCTGCACCAAATGGTAGTGATGGTGCTGCAACATTCAGAGCTATGGTAGCTGCTGATGTGCCTTCATTAGCTCATACAAAAATAAGTGATTTTGATGCAGGTGTTAGAACAAATAGATTAGATCAAATGGCTGCACCAACTGGTTCAGTTTCATTAAATAGTCAGACCATTACTAACGTAGCTGACCCTGTAAATGCTCAAGATGCAGCGACAAAAGGCTTCGTTGAGGCTACTTCTCAGGGTTTAGATGTGAAAGATTCTGTGGTCGCTGCTACTACAGGAAACATAACAATATCTACTGCACTTAATAATGGCGATACTTTAGATGGTGTTACTCTTTCAACTAACGATAGAGTTCTTGTAAAAGATCAATCAACTGCTTCTCAGAATGGTATTTATATTGTTGGATCGTCACCAGCCAGAGCAGATGATTTAGCTGCTGGTGCAGATGCAGCAGGAATGTTCACTTTCGTAGAACAGGGAACTGTTAATGCGGATAATGGCTTTGTCTGTACTAGCAACAAAGGTTCTGCTGTTGTTGGTACAAATAATTTAACTTTTGCACAGTTCTCTGGTGCTGGTCAAATTACACCTGGAGATGGTTTAGATAAGTCAGGTAATACACTTTCTGTTGATCTTAAATCAAACGGTGGTTTAGTTATTGAATCTACTGAAATAGCTGTTGATCTTAGTGCTAGTTCTATTACAGGAACTTTAGCTGTATCTGACGGGGGTACAGGAAGCACAGGTGCGTCAGGTGCAAGAACAAATCTTGGTTTAGTGATTGGTACTGACGTTGAACCACATTCAGATAAACTTACAGAATTAGCGACAATGGCTCAAGCTACTGCTGATGCTTTAGCTGATTTAACTGCAACTGAAGTACAAATATTAGATGGAGCGACAGTAACCACTGCTGAATTGAATTTAATGGACGGAGGTACATCTGCAACATCAACGACTTTGGCAGCAGCAGATAGATTTGTTTGTAATGATGCTGGAACAATGAAACAGGTTGCCTTGTCTGATTTGGTNACATTTTTAGAAAATGAAAGTGTTTCAGGCTTTGATATAGACGGGGGTAGTTACTAGAATCAAACCATAAGGAGGTGAGCCTATGTCTAACACAATTAAACTTAAAAGAGGAACTGGTAGCGATCCAGGGAGTAGTGCTTTAAGTGTTGGAGAGGTAGCGTTAAGAACTGATAATGGTAAATTATTTACTAAAAAAGATGATGGTTCTATAGTTCAAATAGGTGGTGGTGCTGGTGCTATTGATGACGATGCTGTTACAACAGCAAAAATAGCTGATGGTGCTGTTACAAATGCAAAAGTAGCTTCAGATGCAGCGATAGCTGGTACAAAGATTTCTCCTGACTTTGGATCGCAAGATATAACTACAACCAATGATTTAAACGGTAAAAGTCTAAATCTGACTCATACATCCCCACAAATACAATTTATTGATTCAAATGGAAATCCGGATTATACAGTAAAAGTAGATAGTGGCTTATATAAAATAATTGACGCTACCAATAGTAATGCTGATAGATTTGTTATAAACACAGATGGACACATTGATATAACTGGAAACGTAGATTTTGGTGCTGGCATTGATGTAACAGGGAATATAACTGCAACTGGTGATTTAGCAATTACTTCTTCTCTACCTAAAATATCTTTAACAGATTCTGGTGACAATCCAGATTATGAAATTACTAATACTAATGGTTCTTTAAACTTTAAAGACACAACAAATGACGCAACAAGAATTTCAATTCAAAGTTCTGCTACAACGATTGCTAATAATTTAGATTGCGGTGCTGGAATTGACGTAACAGGAAATATTACTGCAACTGGAACTATAACTTCTACTGGACTAATTATGGCGGATAATAAAAGCATCCTCCTGGGAGCTAGCGATGATTTCCGTATTAGACATACAGGTTCTCATTCTGAAATAACAGATGAAGGTACAGGTAATCTTAGGTTAGGTAGTAATCAAGTAATAATAGGTTCACCTACATTTGATGAAACTTCAGCAAAATTCACAGATGATGGATCCGTAGAACTTTACTTTAACAACAGTAAAAAGATTGAGACAAAAGATTATGGAGCTTTTATAAATGGTCATCTTCAAATGGATGACGATAGTATTATCAAACTTGGAAATTCAAATGACCTTCAAATTTATCATGATGGCGACCATAGCTTTATTGATGAAGTGGGTAACGGTGCTTTAAGACTTAGGTCTGATAGTGAGGTAGCCATACAAAGTATTGTATCTGGCACAAATAAAAATATGGCTAAGTTTATACCAGACGGACAAGTCGAGCTATATCATAATGATACTAAGCAATTTTATACAACAGGCGATGGTGTAGAGTCTAACGCTGAATTTCATTTTAAAGCACCCTCAAGTAGTACAGGCGAACAAGTAGGCAGACTTGAGTGGTGGAACGAAAATGATGCTGGTGTAATGGCAAAAATTGCAGTTGATAGAACCGCATCATCTAACGCACCAGCAGATTTGGTTTTCTCAACTTCAGCTAATGTAGATACAACTGCTAACGGTGGTGATGGAGATATTACTGAAAGGCTCAGAATTACAAGTGCTGGAAACGTTGGAATAGGTACAGACCCTGCTACTATTTTGCACGTTAAAGCAAATGTTGGTGATATGTTACGTCTTGATAGGGATAACTCAGGTTCCGTAGGTAATCAAATCGCATTTAGACATAAAGATGGTAGTGGTAATTTTATTGAAACCTGTTCTATAAATGCAGCAACAGCAAGCAATGCTGCTAGTGGTAATTTAAGATTTTCTACAAAAGCAGATGGCGGGTCAAATACGGAACGTATGCGTATTAAATCTGATGGAACGGTAGATATAGGAGGTAATTTAGACGTAGGAGCAGGTGTTGATGTAACAGGAACTTGCACAGCTACTTCTTTTTCTGGTTCGGGTGCATCTCTTACAAGTTTAAATGCTTCAAATATATCTTCTGGAACGATACCAGCAGCTAGNGTTGGAGATATAACTGGAAACGCTGCAAGTGCTGATACNGTAGANNTTTCTGGAATANNTACAAACTCAGAAAAACAAGTTGTTGTTTCTAATAATAATGATGGTGCTGGAAGAACATTATGTGTAGATTCAAGTTCATCAGCATTTACCTATAACCCCTCTACTAACGTATTAACTGCTTCTGGAGGTTTTAGTACAAGCGGAAATATAACAGTATCAGGCACAGTAGATGGCAGAGATGTAGCTTCTGACGGTTCAAAACTTGATGGCATTGCTTCTGGTGCGACAAACGTAACTAATAATAATCAACTTTCTAATGGTGCTGGATATATTACGAGTGTAAGTGGTCAGAACTATAATTCTTTATCTAATTTACCAACGATACCTACTAACAATAATCAACTTTCAAACGGTGCTGGTTATATAACCAGTGTAAGCGGTCAGAATTATAATCTTTTATCTAATAGNCCNACAATTCCTACAAATAATAACCAGTTATCAAACGGTGCAGGGTATATTACATCAGGCAGTAGTAGAGCTTGTCAAGCATGGGTAAACTTTCAAGGATCTAACGGTGCTANACGTGATGATCTTAACGTTAGTAGTGTAAGTGATAATGGAGTAGGTCAATATACAGTTAGTTTTGCCAGTAGTATGCCTAATGATGATTATTGTATAGTTAATGGATATTTAACATCTCAAGGTAATGCCAACACTGTAAAAATCACTGCTCAATCATCAGGCTCATTTTCACTAAAAACTGGTAGTTTCCAAGATGGTTCTAGTAATACCAATAGAGATTTTACTGCTGTTTACTGTGCTGTATTTGCAGATTAATATATAATCAATAATAAAGATTAAATCATGAAAACTATTATTGAAAAGCAAATCCTGGAATGGAAAGAAGAATTAAAAACTCATAAAGAAAGATTAGAACAAGCAAAAACTGTTGTAGAACAAGAAAATAGATTTATTGCTATGGTTGAGGGCGGGATACAGGCACAGGAGATGTTGTTGAAAAAGATCGAGTCATCAGACCAGCCAACAGGTACAGTGGAGCTAGGCCAAGAATCAGAAAAAGCACCATCAAAGAAATAGGTGCTAAAGCCTTAATTAATGCTTCTTTTATCATGTTTCAAAAAATAGCTAATATTTTAAGTATTATCTCATTTATTATGGTAGCTTCCATGAGTGGNNNAGCNTANTTTGGTTACAAGTATNTAACNTCNGAANANTTCAAANNNNAAGTNATGAATGAGATNCTTGGTAATGTNCAAGGTATGATGCCTAAATTATTAGATAATGGTTTACCTAAAATGACAGGTCCATCTATGCCAATGAGTAATAGTATGAGTGATGATTCAAAATGGTTTTGGGATTATATTGAAAGAAAGAATAAAGAACATATAGAATGGGAAACAAAAGGTAAGTGGGAGCAATGAATTGCTGGCACTGTAAAACAGAGTTAATTTGGGGTGGAGATCATAGTTTAGATGGTGACGATCATCCATTAAGGTCTGGAGAGTACAGCATGGTAACTAATTTATCTTGTCCTAAATGTCATTCTTTTGTAGAAGTTTACCTTCCTAGAGATGCCTACGATTAATGATCTTTGGGTTTTTTAAAAAGTTAATTAAATACTATATAGATAAGCTAGTTTACTGGCTGCGTATGCAAAAATTTAATTTAGAACTGGATAACGACATAAAAAAGTATCACGAAGAATTAGATAAGAAAGTAAAGAAACCAAAAATTATAGAAAAAGGTACTTTTGGAGAAGATGGCTGGTCTATTTCTATAGGAGATGTAGAAGATGGAGATACCTGATATAAGTATTTCTGAGATATACATTCCAGACGTTCCAGAAATATATACTCCTTATTATTTACAGATAGCAAAGCCACCAGATATTGATGTTCCTGGTTGTGCCTATCAGCATCGTGATATAAAAAATACTGGTAATCATAATTTACTTAGTNGAAGATCCAAATGGNGTNTTCACCTTATGCGATTTTTCATTTCCTGGNTTTATTCCTCTTGACTATACACCTGAGAATATGGTGATTACAGAAGAACCGCTTATTAATAATGAACCACCGCCCTTTCCAGAAACAGAGCAGCCAAAGATTCCTGACTTACCTGAACCACCCCCACCAGATTTTCCTCCCTGCCCTGGCAAAACTGAGCAAAGAGTAGGAGACTTTCGTAACGAAAAGCGATTGGAACGTGTTATAGGTCATGAAAGAAGCGAAGATGGTAGTAAATGTATAACTCTTTATGAAGACGTTACGTTCATTGAGCAATACATACCGAATCCTCCACAGCTTATTAGCACTGCTGCTATTGCTACTGTTGCTGCCACTACTCCATTACTGCTTAATATTGTC
>FUFK010037011.1_pt1 | contig 15958 bp, 16 predicted proteins | sample 1021851 | NCBI WGS metagenome assembly FUFK01 (sample SAMEA51879418, study PRJEB19060) | metagenome | reverse complement strand
TATAGCCTTAATAGTTGTTATATTAATTTTTTATTTACTTATTAAATCAGATAAACAACTTGAAAAACTGGCTTATTTCTTTGTTATAATTGGGGCTTTNTCAAATATNATTGATAGATTGATAAATAGTTATGTTGTTGATTTTATCTTACTACATTATGANAATTTTTATTGGCCNGCATTTAATCTAGCAGATATNTATATTACAATTGGAATTATCATGTTAATAANGAGTTTTTTTATAAAATCAAAAACAGTAAAATGAAAAANGTTATTTTTGTAANAATCATTTCCTCAATTTTTCTATCNTCTTGTAATACTATAAGAAGTAGTGCNGGTGTAGAAAGAAAAGTAATAGATGAATANAATGTAGTTGAAAATCCTCCATTAGTAATNCCNCCAAATTTTAATTTACTACCACCTGATCAAATTGAATCAAAAGATATTGATGATACNGATAGTGANCTTGCAAAGGAAATTCTCTTTGGTCTGGATGAAGAAAGTGATGAAACACCTTCTGAAAATTCTGTTATCGACAATATTTTAAAAGAAACTGAAGCAGATCAAGTAGATAATAGTATCAGGGAAGATCTTGATGGAAACTCAGAAGATGAAATAAGCCAAGATAATACAGATGTTGAAAGTGAAAATATAGAAGAGCCAAAAAAGAAGAAAAGATTTTTCTTTTTCAACAGTAAAGAAGAAAATGAAGATGACGAAGAAGGTGAACCTAAAAAGAAAAAAAGATTTTTCTTCTTTTAATTTTATAAATGGAAATAAAATACTTTAATTCAAATTTTGACAAAATCACTCAAAATAAAGATACTGATCAAAGTATAACTAATTTAATAGAAAAACTTCCTTCTCTGAATATTGTTTCAGATAAAAATTTATTAGAAGAAACCATAAAAATTTCAAATCAATTTAAAGAGAAAAAAGAAAAAATAATTGTATTTGGTACAGGAGGTTCAAATTTAGGAGCTAGAGCATTAAATAATATTATTTCCAATAATAAAATTATCTTAGAATTTTATGATAATGTTGACCCTATTAATTTTGAAAAAAATTTTCAAAATATTAATTTTGAGCTAACTGGCTTCTTGGTTATTTCAAAATCGGGTACTACACCAGAGACATTATCTCAATTTTCATGTCTCTATCAAAAGGCAATAGAAGCTAACAAAGTTGAAGATTTTTTTTCAAATACTCTAATCATAACTGAATTTAAAGAATCACCACTTTTTAAAATTGCAAAAGATAATAATTGTTTACTATTAGAGCATCATAAAGATGTTGGAGGCAGATATTCTATATTTACCAATGTTGGTATAGTTCCTGCAATCATTTCTGGATTAAATATAGATGCACTTTTTGGTGGAGCATCTGAAGTAATTAATAATATTGATAATTACAGACCTTATGATCTTGGAAGATATTTANCTCAAAAAGAAAATGTAAANTTTACNAATAATGTTTTAATGACATATTCTGATTCACTTTATTTTTTTGGAAAATGGTATCTGCAACTTTGGGCAGAAAGTATTGGAAAAAATAATAAAGGTATTACAGCAATTCATTCAGTAGGGACCACTGATCAGCATAGTCAATTACAACTGTATTTAGATGGACCTAAAGATAAATATTTCACCTTTATCACTACAGATCATTCAAATAAGGGCATAAAAATTAATAATNNTATGTTTGAANNTACNGNTATTGACTATTTTAAAGATAAAACAATGGGAGATNTAATGGAAGCTGAACAGCGCGCAACCATTGAAACTTTTAAATTAAATAATTTTAGTTTTAGAGAAATCTATATTCCTAAAATAGATGAGCAAAACTTAGGTAAATTATTATCGTTTAGTATAATAGAAACAATTGCTTCCTGTATGTATTTAGATGTTGATCCTTTTGATCAACCTGCTGTTGAACAGGGTAAAAAACTAACTAAAACTTATTTAAGATAATTTAAAAAAATAAATTATTGTTTTACCGTAAGTTTTTTTTTGAAGCAGATTTAAATTTTCTGGTACAATAATATTATCTTTCACACTAGTTTCCAAACCAATCAAAGTAGTACCTTTAATTTTATTTGATAAATTTTCTAAAAGTTTTGTTAAATTATATTTTGCATATGGTGGATCAATATAAACAACTGAAATATTTTGAAATTCTATTTCTAATTTAGAATGAATAAGGTCTTCTTCATAAATTTTAAATTGATTATTTTTACAAATACTTAAACAATTTTTTCTTAAAATTTTAAGAACTTCAATATTATTCTCAAAAAAAATTACTTCACTCATGCCTCTAGAAATTGCTTCTAAACCCATTGTGCCAATTCCTGCAAAAAGATCTAAAAAAATTTTATTTTTATATAATTCGATAGAATTTTTGATTGCATAACTTTCAATAATTGAAAAAAAAGCTTCTCTTTTTAGAGAAGAAGTTGGTCTTACAAAATCATTAATACTAGCTAATTTTTTTTGCTTAAACTTTCCTCCAGTAATCCGTATCATTTGCTAATTGAATTTAATTTTTGAAATTGCCCTTCTTTAAGTCTTCCAAGCTTATAAGGGCCATATCCAATTCTTATTAATTTAACTATATTCCATGAAAAATAATTACAAATATTTCTAATTTCTCTATTTTTTCCTTCTTTAAGTTTAAAAATTAACCAACTATGATTTTTTAATTTTTTTTCAAAGGCAACTTTAATTTTTTTATAANTTATTTCTTTAATTGTAATGCCTTTATTTATTTTTTGTAAATCAGTATTTTGTACATTGCTATTTATACAAACTCTATAGANCCGCTCAATGTTTGAAGATGGATGTTCTAAATATCTTGAATAATCACCATTATTAGTTAGTAAGATCAATCCTTCACTCATATAATCCAATCTTCCAACACTTATCAATTGACCGATATTTTTTGGTAATAAATCAAAAATTTTTTTTCTACCTAAATTATCTTTTGTACTACAAATATATTTAATTGGTTTGTATAACTTCCATACTTCAACTTTATTTATTTTTTTAACAATTTTATTATTAACTTTAATAACATCCAAATCACTTACTTTATGACTTGGATGAACACATAGTTGATTATTAATTTTAATTTTTTTTTCAACNATTAATTTTTCTGCATCTCTTCGTGAACAAATTCCAGCACTTGATAGATATTTTGAAATTCTAATATTCACTTTGNTTCANTAATAAAATTTTTAATTATTTTTATATCATATTTTGTNATTAAAAATTCAGGATGCCATTGTAAGCCAATACACCATTTGTGTTTTTTNTGCTCTATTCCTTCAATAACACCATCATTTGCTGCACANGAAACATTTAAGTCNTTACCNANTTTTTTTANTGACTGATGATGTGCACTATTAACNTTNATTTTTTGANCCCCACATATTTTATGTAGTTGAGTATTTTTNGAAATATNAACACTATGACTAGTTTGATTTCTTGGATTNACTTGTTCATGGTTTATNGGATCTCTTTTTAAATCTTGTATTAATGTTCCACCACATGCAACATTGATAAGTTGTGCACCACCACAAATTCCTAATATAGGTTTGTTGTATTTAAAAAATTTATTGAAAATATTTAATTCAAAATTTGTTCTCTTATTTTTAATATTTTTAGATTGAGTATTACTTGTTTTATATAATTTAGGATNAATATCAAAATCTCCNCCAGTAATAATTAANCCATCAATTAAATGACAAAAATCATCAATATATTTTTTTTCATGTAACANAGGAAATGGAATAGCATTAAATTTTGTTAAGGAAGTTAAGTAATTTTCCCTCAATGCATACCATGGAAATTTTGAGTATGTTTTCTTTTTTTCACTATCAAGAGTTATTCCAATAATTGGTTTTTTCATTATAATTCAACTATAATGTACAACATAAGTGTGTTCCAGAATGAACGTTGATTTTTTTATGAAAGAAGCAATTATTGAAGCAGACAAAGCTTATAATTTAAATGAGGTTCCAGTTGGAGGAATANTTGTTGATAATACAACGAACAAGATTGTAGCCAGAAGCTACAANACANTAAATAAAAATAAAAATGCTATCAAACATTGTGAATTAAATCTTATTCAAGAAACTTGCGAAAGACTAAAACTTAAATATTTAGAAAATATGACATTATTTGTTACCTTGGAACCATGCACAATGTGCGCTAGCGCAATAAGTGAAGTACATATTAAAGATCTATATTTTGGGGCGTATGATGAAAAAAATGGAGGAATTGAAAAACTCCGAGTTGCTTTTCAAAGAGAAAATATATTTATGCCAACTATTTATGGTGGCATTATGGAAAAAGAATGTAGTAATTTATTAAAAAAATTTTTTAAAAATAAGCATGATAGATAAAATTAATATACCAGAATTTGAAGTTTCAGAATTTAATCAAGCATTTAAAGAAGTAATTGAGTCCAATTTTAATTATGTAAGAATTAAAGGAGANATTTCTGAGGTNAAAACNGCNACAAGAGGNCAAATTTATNTAACACTNAAAGANGAAGATTCAATTTTAAGTGGAGTTATTTGGGATCAGAAAAAAAAATATTTAGATATAAATCCAGAAATAGGGCTAGAAATNATNGCAACTGGNAGAATNACTACTTGGTCTCGCTATAAAACTACNTACCAAATNGATATTGATAAAATTGAAATTGCAGGAGAGGGNGCACTTTTAAAACTTATTGAAGAAAGAAAAAAAAGACTTCAAAAAAAAGGCTATTTTGATGAAGATAAAAAAATCCCATTACCTTTTTTGCCTGATAGATTAGGTATAATTACCTCTCCCACTGGCTCTGTAGTACATGACATAATTAATAGGGTGAATGATCGTTTTCCAATGCCATTAGATATATGGCCTGTTTCTGTTCAGGGTGTTGACGCAGCAGATAGCATTATAAATGCTATCGAAGGTTTCAATAAACTTAAATCTAGTAAACCAGATATTCTTATTGTTGCTAGAGGTGGAGGTAGTACTGAAGACTTAATGGCATTTAATGATGAAAATCTTGCAACAAGTGTTTTTGAATCAAAGATACCAATTATTTCAGCAATAGGTCATGAAACAGATACAACAATTATTGATTTAGTATCAGATTTGAGAGCTTCTACACCAACTGCAGCAGCTGAAAAAGCTACCCCAGTTAGATTTGAATTAATAGAAAAAATTAAAAATTTACAACTTAGATTAAGCACAAAAGTAAATTCACAAATTCAATCCAAAAAAGAAAATTATGAATATTTAAATAAATTTCTCAAATCTCCAAGCTTGATAGTTAATAATTATAAGGAGAAGCTTTTAGATGATTTTAAAAATTTAACATTATCAATTGAAAATAAATTTAGTATATCAAAATTGAATCTTCTTAACCTGGGAAAATCTATTATTTCACCAGATTCATCAATAAACTTAAAACAAACAAAGATTAACAATCTTTCAAAAAATCTTAATTTGAATATAGCCAATAATTATAAAGATAAGCTTGAAAAATATAAGTCTAATATAAGATTGCTCAATTCCAATTCTATTTCTTCAAATCTTAAAAAAGGATACTCAATTTTGATGGATAAAAAGAAAATTGTTAAGACAAGTAAAAAAATTACTACTGACGATCAATTATCAGTGAAACTTATTGATGGTACAATTGATATAAAAGTAACAAAAATTAACTAAATCTTTTATGCTGCCAGAACCATTGACTNGGTTCTGCTTTAATCCACTGTTCAATCTTATTATGAATTTCTTCCATCATCTGAGTATCATTAATTTCTAAATTATTATGATAAAGTGGCTCTAAAAATGTTAGCTCAATATTTCCATTATCAATTCTTTTATTTTGTATTGGAATTATTGGTAAGTTATATTTTCTAGCTATTTTTAAAAAACCTGTTTGTGTTTTAACTTTTTTATTAAAAAACATTACTTCTTCTCCTGAGGAGTCTTTTTGATCTATTAATAATACAATTGATAAAGAATTGTTTATTGCATCAACAACATCTTTAGCACTTTTCTTANCTTTNGGAGTGTAAAAGCTATTTTTAGAAACAAGAGAANTTTGTCTAATATTAAGTATTAGTTTATCAATAAAATTATTGTTTATATGCCGATAAATNCCACCAATATTAATTCCAATTCTATCTAAACCTGGAACTAATACTTCCCAATTAGATTGATGAATACTAATAAAAATTGCTTGTTTTTTGTTTTTAATAAAATCTTCTATATTTTCAAGATTGATATANTTTATTTTATTTTTAATAAAAATATCATTTATTCTTAGAAGTTCACAAATTGTAATTCCAAGATTATTCCAACTTTTTTTAATAATATTCTGTATTTCTTCATCTTTAAGATTTGGGAAAACATACTTACAGTTATTTATAGCTGTTNTGTTGGCTCGTGAAAATTTGCCAAAAGTTCTAAATAAAAATGATGANANTTTCAAAGAAAGATTGAGNGGTAAAATCTTATANAAAAAATAAATAAAAATAAATCCAATATACTGTAAAAAGTAAATTATCTNTTTCATATTGCTAAATCATTAATTTTATTTTCTAGTACATTACTTAAAATCTCTTTTAGNAAATTTTCATCTTCAAATTTGATTTCACCATTAAGTGTGCTGACTAAAGAACGATATGATTTTGGTATTCTTACAAAATCTTTTTTTGTAGTAACNAATACAGATTTTGTAAGATTAGCATTTTCTGCAAGATTTAACATGTCATTTTCATCAAATATATGATGATCTGGATAGCTAATTTTTTTTTCTAAAATAGCGCCTTGTTCACTTAGTGAATTATAAAATTTTTCAGGATAAGCAATGCCTGCAAAAGCTGTTACTTTTTGGTTTTTATAAATTTTATTATCTGTACTAATTTGAAATTTTGCATGAATAATAGGAACAGTGCTAGGAATTTTATCTTTAACATCTTGAGCAATTTCACCAATTACAATTACTAAATTTGCTCTAGAAATACCTCTTGATATGCTTTCCCTAAGAGGTCCAGANGGAATCACTCGTTTATTTCCAAATCCTTGTTCACCATTAATTACTATAATTGAAAAATCTTTCTGAAGAGTTGGATTTTGAAAGCCATCATCCATAATTATACAGTCAGCACCTTTTTCTTTAGCTAAAATAAAGGATTTATTTCTATCCTGACCAATCCAAGTTGGAGCAACTTCAGCTAGCAACAAGGATTCATCTCCAACACTTTTTGCCGAATGCCACTCTTTAACGAGAACATTAGATGTTTCAACTCCTCCATAACCCCTTGAAACAAAATGAGGATTATATCCATTAAGTTTTAATAAATTTCCAATTTTTAANGCAACAGGTGTTTTACCAGCACCTCCCACCACTATATTCCCAATACAAATTACAGGAATTCCAGAAGATGTTTTTCTNCTAACAAAATTTCTTATTTTAGTTCCAAATCTAAATAGTAATGAGAGTGGATATAAGGAATTTGATAANTATGTGTCATTTTTTTTATACCAAAATTTAGGAGCTTTAAGCATTTTAATTAATGTACTTTTCGATGTCTTTGAAAAGCTTTTCTTTTTCAAAGAAAGATCTATTAGAAAACTCAATTGCATTTGCTTGAATTTTTTTTACTTCAAAATTATTATTTAGTAATTCTTTCATCTTTACATCAATATCTTCAAACTTATTTACCATTATACATGAATTTGCTTTTACCATATCTTCATAAATATTAGTCCAATTATCAACATAATTACCGCTAATAATAGCACATCCATAACTTGCAGGCTCTATAGGATTATGTCCGCCAATATTTTTTAAAAAAGAACCACCTAAAATAACTAAATCACTAATTTTAAAATATTGATCTAATTTTCCAAAACTATCAATTACTACGATATTATTTTCTTCAATTTCTTTTTTAGATTCTATAGAAATATTAAATCCTTCTTTTTTTAATTCTTGCTTAATTGTATCAATTCTTTCTGGATGCCTTGGTGCAAGATAAATTTTTAAATTAAATTCATGTATTGTTTTTTTAATACATTTAATTATTTCTTTTTCTTCATTAGAATGAGTACTTGCAATCATNATTGTATTTGATTGATCTTTATTTATTGAAGAATTNTTTTTNTTNTTAGCTAATTTTAAATTTCCAANATAGTCAATTTGTAAGTTTGTTAATTCTTGAATTCTTTTTTTGTCATCTTTGCTTTGNGCAAAAATTTTATTAAAACTCTTTAATGAATTTCTGTAGAAATTTTTTGTACTTTTCCATTTTTTAAAAGAAGTTGGAGAAATCCTTGCATTTAAATATAAACAATTGATATTTTTAACTCGAATTTTATTAAGCATATTTGGCCAAATGTCTGACTCTATCCATAGAATCAGATCTGGTTTCCAAAAGTTTAAAAATCTTGAACACCATATAGACACATCAAATGGAATGTACTGATGGATAATTTTATTTTTATAAAATTCCTTAATATATTCTGCTGAAGATTTTGTTGTTGTAGTAACTAAAATATCAAATACTTTATGATATCGTTCTATAATTAAATCTGAAGATTTAAATTCGCCAATACTTGCTGCATGTATCCATAAAATTTTTTTCTCATTATTTTTTTTTACCGTTGGTTTACCAAACCTTTCAATAAATCTTAGTCTATCCTCTTTTTTTCTATAAATCCTAATAAATATATTAAAAATAATTANTGGTANNAGAAGAGTACTGANTATTTGATATATTCTAAGCATTNAGATTTTTTTCTGCTGATTCCATGCAATCATTAATTTTTTCTTCCAAGAAATTCTTATATTTGTCTAAATCATCATCTTTAGTAGAAGAAGGAATAGTAATTGGTTCACCCCAGACAAATCTACATNTTGAAAATGGATATGTNATTAAAAATGAGTCCCAAGATTTAAGTTTAAGATTTTTATTTGAAGCAAAACCAAGTGGTATAATNGGGACTTGAGAATGAATTGCAATTTTTATAATTCCTTCTGAGACTTTCTTATTTGGTCCTCTTGGTCCATCAGGAGTAATACCAATATAATTTCTATCTTTTAAAATTTTAAATACTTTCCTTAATGANGGTGATTTATTTTTTGACATTATAGAAACATTTTTTAANTTAAAATGACCTGCAATATATGCACCAAATCGACCATCACTATGGCTAGATGCTAACATATTTAACACAGCTTTACTTTTCCATACATGTCCTATCATCATTAATTGACCATGCCAAAATGCTAAAATAAATGGTTTATTTTCTCTCCACAATTTTTCTGGTAATTCAGAGTTTATAATCTGTATTTTAGAAGTGTAACATACGAATAAGATATATAGGTAACCTATAAATGCCAAAATTTTTTGAGATATAGAAAATTTAAAAATTTTTTTTTTAAAACTCATTTTCCAACTGTTCTCTTAGTTGTAATTTTTTATAAATTGTTGATTTTGAAATTAACTCTTCATGCTTTCCCTGACTTTCAATTTTGCCTTTATCTAAAACGTAGATAATGTCTGCGTCTTCTATTGTGCTTAATCTATGTGCAATTATTAATTTGGTTTTATTATTCATAAGACTATTTATTGTTTCATGAATTTTATTTTCAGTTATGTTATCTAAAGAAGATGTAGCTTCATCCATAATTAAAAGTGGCGCATCTTTTATTAGAGCTCGGGCAATAGCAATTCTTTGTCGNTGTCCACCTGATAATTTTANGCCGTTTTCTCCAATAACAGTGTCTAGTTTTTGATCCAATTCTTCTGAAAAACTACTCACCCCAGCATTTTTAGCGACTAAACTAATCTCTTCATCAGTTGCTTTAAGGTTTCCATATTTAATATTGTTAAANATACTNTCATTAAATAAAATTGTTTCTTGAGTTACTATTGAAACACTATTTCTTACATCTGTCAGATCTAATTCTTTTATATCTTTAGAATTAATTAATATAGAACCTGAATAATTATCATATAATCGCAAAATTATATTTGCTATCGTTGATTTACCAGATCCAGATAAGCCAACTAANGCAACTTTTTTTCCTTTTGGTATTCTTAAACTTATTTTATCAAGTACTGTATTATCGTTATATGCAAATGAAACATCTTTAAAAACAATGTCTCCATCTAGATCTATAGTTTTTTTTGGAGAAATATTTTCCATATTTTTTTCGCTTGTATCTAAAAGTTTAAATATTCTCTCAGCTCCAGCTAGGCCTTCCTGGACACTAATATTTAGATTNCCAAGTGCCTTTACTGGTTGATAAGCCAGAAGAAGACTTACTAAAAAACTCATAAATTGGCCTGTTGTCATACTTTCGTTTAAGACAAAAACACCCCCAGCATAAATTGAGAGTGCTACAGCTAAACTTCCAATAAATTCCATTAAAGGNCTTAAGCGATTGCTAATAAAAGCAGATTTTGTAAAATATTTTTGAATGAAACTAATTGTTTCAAAAGCTCTTTGTTTTTCATAGTTTTCTCTAGAGTATGCTTTTACTTGTCTAATACCTTTAATGCTCTCAGCTAATACATTNGAAAAAACTGCAATTTCGTTTTGGATAGTGTAAGTAATTTTTCTTATACTCTTTCCAATTTTTCTTATGGGCCAGATTGCTANNGGGAATGCAAAAAAAGCAAAAAGAGTTAGNGTCCAACTTTGGTAAAACATATTACCTAGTAAAAAAATAATAACTAAAACATCTTTTATAATTCCTGTTACAGATTTAACTATTGCAAGTCTTAAGTAGTAAGTATCATTNATNAGTCTTGAAATTAAATTACCTGANTTAGANTCATTNTAAAATTTCATATTNAAATACATNAGTTTTTCAAACATCTGNGTTTGAAGTTTTGCAATAATNGAATGTGCAACTTTACTCATTTGATANGAGTGAGTATATGTTGCCAATCCNTTACAGAGGGTCACTATAATAATTGCAATTGGAATTAAAAATAACANTTCTTTATTNCCTTTGATTAAGACTTCATCAAGTGCAGGTCTTACTAACCAAGCATGTAAACCTGTTGCTGCTGCTGAGATAACCATCATAAATAAAGCTAATATTATTTTGAGTTTATGACTCATTAAATAATNAAAAACTATTCTTGAAGTAACTGACTGTTTTTTATCTGAAGACATTAAAAAGTNTGTAAAAGTAAAAATAACATAATTGCAAAAATATTATTTTGTCTGAAATAATAATTTGAACTTAACGGTGATGTTATATCCCATTTCTGAATTGCTATATACGTACAAATTGCGATAGTTGCTATAATAATTGAACTTAGTAAAAAATTTGAGGAATTCCATACAAAATAAGACAATATAATTAAGATAATAAGATAGCATGTTTGAACAAATCTTTTACCATTTTTATCAAAATAAACTGCAGTAGATTTGATTTTATTTAAAACATCATCTGACCTATCTTGGTAGGCATAAATCGTATCATATGCTAACGTCCAAAAAATACATACAAAATACAATAAAAGAAAATCAAATGTAATTCGTGTATTAAATTGCATTGAAACTATTAGCACACCCCAACTAAAAATAATTCCAAGGAATAATTGTGGGAAGAAAGTTATTCTTTTCATAAAAGGATATAAAATAACAAATGGCACACTTAACAAACCTAATACAATTGATTTAAAATTAAACTCGAGAAGAATGAAAAAACTAATTACCAATAATATTATTAATAATAATATCGCTTCAGTAATAGAAATCTTTTTTGATGCTAAAGGTCTAAATTTAGTACGTGTAACTTTTTGATCAAAATCAATATCAATAATGTCATTAATTATACAACCCGCACTTCTCATTAAAAAAGAACCAATTAAAAAAAGTATATACCAAAATAATAGTTTAGAAGTTTCTGTTTTTAGTAACGCTAAACCAAACCAGCAAGGCCACATTAATAGAAGGAAGCCAATAGGTTTGTTAAGTCTGATTAACTCGCAGTAATCAAATATTTTTTTTACAACTAAGTTATCCCACATATATGAATATAATGTTATAATTCTAAACTATTGTAATGAAAATGTCTAAAACACGATTATTTGTATCAAAAAAATTATCAGCCAATATTTTAATTTATATAAAAAATAAGCAGCACCACTTTCTGAAAAATGTTCTTAGAATCAAAAAAGAAGATAACATAAATTTATTTGATGGTTTGACAGGTGAATGGNTATCTAAAGTAATTTCTATCAATAGAGATAACATTGTTTTACAAATACAAAACAAATTGAGAGANATTCCTCAAGANTCTGATTTATGGNTAATATTTGCNCCAATCAAATCTTATAGAATGAATATNACCATTCAAAAAGCTACCGAGCTTGGCATCTCTAGATTTATTCCNATTTTGACAGAATATACAAATCAATCAAAAATAAATTTTAAAAATTTNGAATTAAATATNATTGAAGCATCAGAACAATCTGAGAGNTTGTCCATTCCANCTNTNGATAAAACAATTAAACTAGATGATTTAGTTAACAATTTTCCATCTGATAGAGGGTTAGTTTTTTGTGATGAAGGAAATGAAAATTTACCNACTATTTACAATGCANTAANTAATGAAACAAAAAAATACAAAAAATGGGCTGTCATTATTGGACCTGAAGGTGGTTTTTCTGAAAAGGAACGAAAAACCATCTCTTCTATGTCTTCATGTATATCTGTATCTCTAGGAAAAAGAATTTTACGCTCAGACACTGCAACAACAGCTGCAATTTTTTCTATTCAATCGGTCATTGAATAAATCATAATGAGCGACAACCTGTCCTAGAATTTTGCCTCTAAATCACTGGTTAATTTACTGAATAATTTATTTATTAGTGTATACAATAACTAATTAAGATGCGCATTTTATCCTTTATTACCGCTACATTTATGACTTTTGCTTCTTCAGCAAATGGTATTTCTGATTGGCAGTTAGGTTTTCAAACACCTGCAAGTGACGTTATGAGAAATGTTTATGATCTTCATAATTTTGTATTAATTATGATGACTGCNATCACGATATTTGTTNTGTTTCTAATCTTTTACGTTGTATTTAGATTTAGAAGAAAAGTAAATCCAGTTGCTTCTAAAACTACTCATAACACATTTATAGAAATACTCTGGACTGGGATTCCAGTAATAATATTAATTTTTATGGCTATCCCATCTTTTAAGTTAGTATATCAGCAAGATGTAATACCTGAAACAGATATGACAATTAAAGTCATAGGCCATCAGTGGTACTGGGAGTATCAATACCCAGAACATGATGACATTTCTTTTGAGAGTTACATGACACCTGATGAAGAATTAGAACCAGGTGACATAAGATTATTAACAGTAGATAACCACCTAGTTTTACCAGCAAATAAAAATATTCACGTATTAGTTACTGCTGGTGATGTGCTTCATAGTTTTGCTATGCCTTCATTAGGTGTAAAAAAAGACGCGGTTCCTGGAAGACTTAATGAAACATGGTTCAATATAGATGAGCCAGGAATATATAGAGGTCAATGTTCTGAATTATGTGGAACGGGTCATGGTTACATGCCCATTGTCATAGAGGCACTTAATGAAAAGGATTTTAATAATTGGATAATTGAACAAAAAAGATAAGTTAGCATTAGCAAACGAAATAACCACTAAAGAGAATACAATAGAATAGGAGANAAATGAGTTACGCAGATTCAGCAAGTCACGACCATCATGATCATAAACCAGGTTTTATAAAAAGATGGTTTTTTTCTACCAACCATAAAGATATTGGAACTCTTTATATAATATTCGCCATACTAGCTGGTTTAGTTGGAGGTTTCTTTTCATTATTAATGAGAGCTGAATTAGCAGCACCGGGCTTAGATGTTGTTGCAGATGGACAAGTTTGGAATGTAATTATTACTGCCCATGGTTTGTTNATGGTATTCTTCGTTGTAATGCCTGCATTAATAGGTGGTTTTGGAAACTGGTTTGTTCCATTAATGATCGGTGCACCTGATATGGCTTTCCCAAGAATGAATAACTTTAGTTTTTGGATACTTGTTCCTGCCCTAGTTTTATTAGTTGTTTCAGCAACAATAGGAACTGGCGCTGGTACGGGNTGGACAATTTATCCTCCACTCTCAAATAAACTTGGACACGCAGGACCNTCTGTTGATATGGCAATTTTTGCTCTTCATTTAGCNGGTGCTTCCTCAATNTTAGGTGCAGTTAATTTTATAACAACAATACTTAANATGAGAACACCTGGAATGACNCTTCATAAGATGCCTCTNTTTGTATGGGCTATGTTAATTACAGCATTCTTACTTTTNTTAGCTGTTCCTGTTTTAGCTGGAGCAATTACAATGCTTCTAACTGATAGAAACTTTGGTACAACATTTTTTAATCCTGCAGGTGGTGGAGATCCAGTTCTTTTCCAACACTTATTTTGGTTCTTTGGTCATCCAGAAGTTTACATCATGATATTACCAGCTTTTGGAATTGTAAGTCAGGTCATCTCTACTTTCTCAAGAAAACCAGTATTTGGATATCTAGGAATGGTGTATGCTATGATATCTATAGGATTTATAGGCTTTATTGTTTGGGCTCACCATATGTTCACAGTTGGTATGAGCGCAGATTTAAGAGCATATTTTATGCTAGCTACAATTATTATTGCTGTTCCAACNGGTATAAAAATCTTTAGTTGGATTGCAACTATGTGGGGTGGATCACTTACATTTGAAACTCCAATGTTATTTGCAATTGGATTTGTTTTCTTATTTACACTNGGNGGNGTAACAGGNGTNATTNTGGCCAATGCNGGAATAGATACNGTAATGCATGATACGTATTATGTTGTTGCACACTTCCATTATGTTCTGAGTATGGGNGCTATGTTTGGAATTTTNGCAGGTATTTACTATTGGTTTGGAAAAATGTCTGGAAGAAAATATAATGAATTCTTAGGCAAACTACATTTTTGGTTATTTTTTATTGGGGTAAATGTAACATTCTTTCCTCAACATTTCTTAGGACTTGCTGGTATGCCTAGAAGAATTCCAGATTATCCAGACGCTTATGCAGGATGGAATCTTGTATCAACTTATGGTTCTTACATCTCTTTTGCTGCTACTTTGATATTTCTTTTCGCAATTGTGTATGCTTTACTTTATGGAAAGAAAGAAGTTGCAAATCCTTGGGGAGAGGGAGCTGATACTCTTGAATGGACACTGTCTTCACCTCCACCATTCCATCAGTTCGAGACTTTACCTAAATTCAAAGGATAATTTACGTGGATGCTAAATCCTTAGAAGCTGGTTATAGCAATAATTTTCTTTTAAGAAAATTCAAAGGTTATTACGAACTAATGAAACCAAGAGTTATGTCCTTGGTTATCTTTACAGCATTTGTTGGAATGTTTTTGGCACCAGGGCAGATAACATTTCTAAACAGTTTTCTAGTAATTGTTGCTATTGCATTAGGAGCTGGTTCTTCAGCAGCAATCAATATGTGGTTTGATGAAGATATTGATAAAACTATGGAAAGAACAAAATTAAGACCAATTCCACTTGGAATAGTTTCAAAAAATGAGGCACTAGTTGTAGGAATATTAACAGGTACTATTTCTTTAATTTTGATGCAATGGTTCTCAAATTCATTAGCAACAAGTTTACTTCTTTTTACAATTCTTTTTTATGTATTTATTTATACATTTTGGCTTAAACGAACAACTTCATTAAATATAGTTATTGGAGGAGCAGCAGGAGCAATTCCTCCAATTATTGGATGGACAGCAGTTATTCCTGAATTAAATTTCTTACCAATTAGTTTATTTGTAATTATATTTTTTTGGACCCCACCTCATTTTTGGGCCCTATCCGTATATAGATATAATGATTATAAAAATG
>FUFK010041411.1_pt1 | contig 15960 bp, 25 predicted proteins | sample 1021851 | NCBI WGS metagenome assembly FUFK01 (sample SAMEA51879418, study PRJEB19060) | metagenome | reverse complement strand
AATCTGGAGCAGGTATGACTCGAGCCGGTGTCAAAGCCTATAGAAGAATGAATCCCGGTTCAAAACTAAAAACAGCCGTGACTGGTAAAGTAAAACCAGGATCAAAAGCTGCGAAGAGACGTAAGTCCTTCTGCGCAAGAAGCGCCGGTCAAATGAAAAAATTTCCGAAAGCCGCAAAAGATCCTAATTCTAGACTACGTCAGGCTAGAAGAAGGTGGAAATGTTAAGGCAAGCTATATTACAAGCATTAGAAGATAAATATAACGCACAAATTTCTGAGGCAGATGCAACTATAAAAATTTATTTAGATCACTCTGTTGGTATTGGAGAACATCCACAACACATAGAGGAGATAGATAAACTTTTACAAAAAATTGTAGATGCACAAGAAAAACTAAAAGAGATACAGGCTTTTAAATTATGAGTGATCCAAAAGTAGGAACAGGAAAAAAACCAAAAGGTTCGGGTAGGAGATTATATACAGATGAGAATCCTAAAGATACTGTTAGAATTAAGTTTGCGACTCCTACTGATGCTCGTAAAACTGTTGCAAAAGTTAAAAAGATATCTAAACCGTTTGCAAGGAAAATACAAATTTTAACCGTTGGAGAACAGCGTGCCAAGGTTATGGGTAAAAAACAAGTCGCTGCAATTTTTAAAAGAGGTAAAAATGCTATCAGGAGAACAAATAATAGAAAAGCTTAAAAGAAGAATAGATGCAACTTTGCAACAAATTGGTGACACAATGATCACAGGTGGGGTTGACAGCATGGAAAAATACAAATATATGTTGGGACAGGCAGCAGCCTACCAAATAGTAATACAGGAAATCTCTAACCTGCAAAAAGAGGATGAAAAGGAGCAAAATGACGGAAACGTTATCGACATCAAAGGAAGTACCAAAAACTAGACTAGCTCTAGAAGAAAAATACAAAAACGAACCAAAAGAATCACACGCAAAAAGATTAGATCCAGATAATATACAGGAAATGGTAAGTCAATTACCAGAGCCTGTTGGATATAGACTTTTAGTTTTACCTTTTACACCAAAAGAAAAAACTAAAGGTGGAATATTATTTTCCCAAGAGCAATTAGATAAAGCAAGAATAGCCACAACATGTGGTTATGTTTTAAAAATGGGAGATCTTGCATATAAGGACAAAGAAAAATTTGGAAAACCTTGGTGCAAAATAGGAGATTGGGTAATGTTTGCTAGATATGCTGGCTCACGTTTACCAATAGAAGGTGGAGAAGTGCGAATACTAAACGATGATGAAGTGTTAGGGACTATAGGTGATCCTGAATCAGTTCTTCATTATATTTAACATAGGAAGGAAACTATGCCCGTAGACAACGAAAACAGGAGTGATCTTATTGATGTAGGTGAAGCTGATCAAAAAGCAACCGAAATTAATTTAGATGATAAGGGTGAGCCTGAAAAAAAAGAACCACCAAAGGAAGAGAAGATTGAAGTTGAGGAAATAGCAGAAACGCCCGCGGAAGATAAAACTTATGAAAACGAGCGTGAAACTAAAGTACAAAAACAAGATGATAAAAAAAACGAGTTAAAAGAGTATAGCGAAGGCGTCCAAAAACGTATTGCTAAACTTACTCGTAAAATGCGAGAAGCAGAAAGACAAAAAGAAGAAGCTATCGCATTTGCAGAAGCAGCTAACAAACAAAAAAGTGAGTTAGAAGGAAGATTATCAAAGTTAGATAAATCTTATACATCAGAGTTTGAAAATAGAGTTAAAACAAATATGGCAGCAGCCAAGTTGGCTCTTAAAAATGCTATTGAGTCACAAAATGTAGAAGCACAGATTGCTGCTCAAGAGCAAATTGCAAACTTAACCATGGATGGTGCAAGACTTAATGCAATGAAAGTTGCAGAAGAAAGTAAACCAGAACCTAGTAAAGATGTAAATATTACTCCTCAAAGGACTCAACAACCAGCTACTGACCCTAAAGCAGAAGATTGGGCGTTAAAAAATCCTTGGTTTGGTAATGACTCTGCAATGACTTATACAGCTTTTGACTTACATAAAAAGCTGGTAGAAGAAGAAGGTTTTGATCCTAAATCTGACGAATATTATGCTGAAGTTGATAAAAGAATTAGACTTGAATTCCCGCATAAATTTGATAAGGTAGGAGACAATACTACAGAAAGAGCAAAACCAGCTCAAACTGTAGCTTCGGCTAAACGTTCAGCCTCAACAAGTAAAGGACGCAAAACTGTTAAGCTCACACCTTCACAGGTAGCAATTGCTAAAAGATTAGGTGTGCCACTAGAAGAATACGCAAGACAATTAAACATCACGGAAGGAGCGTAAAATGGAAAATGAAAAAATAAGAACTTCTCGTGCGAGCCAAACAAGAGTTAAACAAGAACTTAAAAAAGTTTGGACTCGACCCAACTCACTTGATGCACCTCCAGCGCCAACTGGATACAGACATCAGTGGCTAAGATCCGAGATTCTCGGACAAATGGACACTAAAAATATAGCGTCCTCTCTTAGAGAAGGATGGGAGTTAGTTAGAGCTGACGAATATCCTGAAGAGAATTGGCCAACGATGGATGAAGGTAGATACGCTGGTGTGATCGGGCAAGGAGGCCTTGTGCTGGCAAGGTTACCGGAAGAGATTGCGCTTCAAATCGACGAGTATTATAGAAAACAAAACGAAGCGAGCGAAGAAGCAGTAGAGACCAATCTTATGAAGGAACAGCATCCAAGTATGAGGACTATGGAAAATAATTCTCGTACTCGTGTAACCTTCGGTGGTACAAAGAAAAGCTAATTATTTAGTAATTCCTATCCAACGAATAATATAAACCGTGCTGGAGGCCCGTAAGGGCAGGCACATATAGGAGAAAAACTATGGCAAACCAAACAGCTGGCTTTGGATTCAGACAAGCACCTACAGTAGGATCAACACCTGCTACAGGTGGACAGGCTGAGTACATGGTCAAATCAGGTTTGGGTGTAGGAATTTTTCAGAACAATCCTGTTTCACAACAACATACGGCAGGTGACGATGGGTATCTACAAGATGCTTCAGCGGACACTATGGACGATGGAATCGGTGGTGGAGCGGACTGGTCAACTGGAACTTCCAACATTCAACCAATCGTAGGTGTGTTTAATGGAATATTTTATATAAATAGTTCTACAAGCAAACCTACTTTCGCAAATCACGTGTTGGCTAGTACTACGTTCGGAACGGACTTTAATACTGGTTCAACAGACGGAATCGGCTTTGTTAACGACAACCCTATGCAAGAATATACTTGCAAAGCGGATGCGGCGGTAACACAAGCAAATCTTCTAAGCACTTTTAATCCAACTGATGGAGCAACTGTTGGTACATCAAGTAACGGTCAATCGACTGTTAAATTAGATGTTACTGGAACAGCGTCTACTTCAATGTTTAGAATTGTTAGAACGGCAAACGATCCGGGAAACAATGACAATACTGCAGCAAATTCGAACGTAATAGTTCAAATTTCTCCAGCAGCGTCAATTTCTAACTAATAGGAGCAATTAACTATGGCAATATCAAGAGCACAACTAGTTAAAGANCTAGAGCCTGGTCTAAATGCACTATTTGGACTAGAGTATAAACAATACGGCGAGCAGTGGACTGAAATTTTCGACACTGAAACATCTGACAGAGCTTTCGAAGAGGAAGTAATGTTAGCTGGTTTCGCAAACGCAGCAGTTAAACCTGAAGGCCAAGGCGTTCAGTTTGACCAAGCGCAGGAAACTTTCACAGCTCGTTACACAAACGAAACGGTTGCATTAGCGTTCGCAATCACAGAAGAAGCTATCGAAGATAACTTGTATGACAGACTTGCGTCTAGATATACAAAAGCGTTAGCAAGATCTATGGCGAGCACTAAGAATATCAAAGGTGCAGCAATTTTGAACAATGCATTTGATTCAAACTTCGCTGGTGGAGATGGTAAAGAGCTTTGCGCTACTGACCACCCTACATTAGCTGGTACATTATCAAATGAGTTATCAACAGCTGCTGAGCTTAATGAAACTTCATTAGAACAGTCGTTGATTGACATCGCGGCGTTCACTGATGAAAGAGGCCTAAAAATCGCGGCGCAAGGAGTTAAATTAATAATTCCTTCAGCGTTAAGATTTACTGCGGACAGACTTATGAATTCTGTTGGTAGAGTAGGTACTGCGGATAACGACATTAACGCAATCAGAAACATGGGAATGATCTCTGGTGGATATGTAGTAAACAACTACTTAACTGCTGCGAAAAAATTCTTCATCAAAACTGATGTGCCTAATGGATTGAAGCATTTCAACAGATCACCTATCAAAACTTCAATGGAAGGTGACTTTGATACTGGCAACGTAAGATACAAAGCTAGAGAGAGATACGTATTTGGATTCTCTGACCCTAGAGGTATCTTCGGATCAAACGCAACATAATAAATAAATTTAAAGGGGCCGCTTTTCAACGGCCCCTTTTTCATATAAGGTGTGTAAATGAAAAATTTTCTCGTTAAAATCTATGCGTATCATTACAAAATGGAGGTTAATATTACCTGCATGGACGGCCCATTAGATATAGAAAAAGCCATTATTGACAAATTGGGAAAAGGTGATATAAAATGGGAATATCTTGGAGAAATGTATGATCCAAGAGTTAAACGAATAACCTATGAGGAGGTTATTAATGGAGGAGACGATGCAACATCTACAAGACCTTTATCACAAGAAGAAGGGTTTGGATCTAGAGTGGGAACAGGAGCATCTTAAGGAGGGTAGATATACTCTCAATATGGTTAAGATTGACAGGAAAGTCAGAGATGTAATTAGCCATATAAAACTTGCAGAAGCTAAAAAAGAGCATTTGCAAAATAAAATAGGAAGCTCTGAACCACAAGTTTCTGTAGCCACTTAAGAGCTACAAACAAAATCAATTCAAAAACACAGCCTACTTGCGCTCTAATTAAATGTGTTGTATAAAAGACACACTATACAATTAATTAGAATACTGACGAGTATAGTCGACGGCCTAGAGACAGTATTCGAAAACTAGGAGGATATAATTATGGCACAAACTACGTTTTCAGGACCAATATTAGCTGGTACTATTAAAAATACTACTGGTACTACAGTTGGAACTGATATGAAAAACACAGGTCAAGTTGTAATGGCACAAACTTTTGCAATTGATCTTTCAAGCGGAGCAATCGCAGCTGAAGCATCTAATGTAATAATTCCAGCAAATTCACAAATCATTGATTGTATTTTTGATATTATTACAGCAGCAAACACTTCTACTAATATTAGTGTTGGCTTTGTTGGTGGCGCAGCCACTGCTCTTGTAAACGCTCACACAATCGGAACAACGGCGGGTAGACAATACCCAACAACAACGGCTGGTGGAGCATTAGCTTGGGAAGATATTGGAACGTCTGATCAAAGAATTAATTTTACTAATTCTGCAGCAACAAATGCAGGTGAAGTTAGAATTACGATTACGTATCAGCAGAACAATAACTTAGCATAATAATTTAGTGTGGGCTTCGGCCCACACATAATTTAATAGGAGAAAATTAATGAGCACATATCCAGTAGATATAAAAGCTAAACAAATAACTAGCACAGCTGCTAACCAAGAAGTTTTTGGTGGACCAGGAAGATTTTTAGGATTTTCTGCAAATTGTACTGCAGGAGCAGGGACAATCACTTTAGAAGATAATGGTTCAGCTTTAGCAGTTTTTGGAACTCCAGATGGTTCTTCAGCACCTTTTGTGTACAATGCTACATTTCCTGGAACAGGAATTAAAGCAAGTACTAAAATGACAGTGACATTAGGAACTATTGCTGACGTAACATTCTATTTTGGCTAGGAGTTTTAATGGCTACAATAACTTACAAAGTAACCGTAGCAACGGGGACCACACAATACGGAACCGGTAATAGATTTTATATTAACGGTGAGTTAGCCCCTGTCTTGTATTTACAAGAAGGTAATACTTATATCTTTGATCAATCAGATTCTAGTAATGCGTCTGGTGGTGTTCATCAAATCGCTTTTTCTAGAAATCCAAATAATGACCCTGTAGCAGCTTATACATCTGGTGTTACATCCACAGGAACACCGGGTAGCGCAGGAGCAAAAACTACATTTAATGTTGCACCCGTAAGAACTACAGGCGCGCCTTTATTATTTTACTATTGCACCAATCACAGTGGTATGGGTAATAGTGCTCAAACAATTTCACCAACATCTGAAGAGACACAATTTAATCCTCAAATAGATGATATTATAGAAGAAGCATTTGAAAGAACTGGTGTTAAAAGTGCAAGAACAGGATACATGTTAAGATCCGCAAGACGATCTTTAAATATAATGTTTCAAGAGTGGGCTAATAGAGGAGTTCATTTATGGAAAGTTAAACTTGCAAAAGTCCCATTAGTAGAAGGTCAAGCAGAATATAATTTTGCAGCTGATTCAGAAAATTTTCCAGAAGATTTAGATACAGTTTTAGAAGCTTATTACAGAAATAATTCAGATGCAACAGCACCACAAGATATTGCGTTAACAAAAATAGATAGATCTACATATTCACAAACACCAAATAAATTAGCTAAAGGTACACCTTCACAATATTATGTAGAAAGAAAATTAAATCCAAGTGTATTTTTATATACTACACCAAGTTCAAGTGTATCAAGCACGACAACACCAAGTAATTTTCAATTTTGTTTTTATTATTTAGCAAAAATTCAAGACGCTGGTGCATACACAAATACTTCCGATATAGTAAACAGATTTTATCCTTGCATGATGTCTGGTCTTGCATATTATTTAAGTCAAAAATATTCACCAGACAGAAGTCAAGAATTAGAACGTAGATATGAAAGTGAATTATTAAGAGCTCTTGATGCAGATAATCAAGGTACATCAACTTTCATTTCACCGCAAACATTTTATGGAGATGGAGTATAATGGGTAAGTACGCTTCTGGAAAATATGCATACGCTATCTCAGATAGATCTGGACTAAGATTTCCTTATGATGAAATGGTTAGAGAATGGAATGGATCTTTAGTTCACTTTTCTGAATATGAACCAAAGCAACCACAATTAGAACCAAAACCAGTTGGCTCTGATCCACAAGCTTTGTACAATCCAAGACCACAACCTGCATCAAAAACAAGTTTAACATTGTTAGGACCAAATCCTTTTACAACTGTTCTTGTGCCTGGTGTAACAACTTATGTAAATGTTTTTTCACCAGATCATCAAAGGGCAGCAGGTTCTATTGTAAGATTTAGAGGACCACCTGTTGTAACTGCTGCAGGTCCAGGTGGAGCTGATGCTGACGATACCAAAAACTTACAACAATTTGCAAGTATTCCAAGTTTTGATGCTATAAGTGTAAATGATGCAACTGGTTATACAATTCAATTAGGACAAATAGATTCTGCAGGCAATGTTACAGGAGCCACAACAACTGATCCTTTAACAGATCCTATAAATTATTTTTATATAGCATTTGATCTTTCAGTAGCAGGAACTGTAGGTGGCATATCAGGTGGTGGAGAAGGTTGTTCAGCAGGACCAGTAACATTGGAGGTAATTAATTAATTATGGCATACACTTTAACAAACTTAAGAGATGATATTAGAAACTACACAGAAGTTAGTAGCAATGTTTTAACTGATGCAGTTTTAGATACTATAATTAAAAATGCAGAAAACAAAATTTATAGAGCTATTGACACTGATCAAAGTGTTTTTTATGCAACATCAAATGCAATTGTTGGAAATAGATATGTAACAATACCAGATGATNTAAGAGCTATTAGATATGTTCAGTTTAAAGATTCAGCCGGTAATCAGTTTTATTTAGAACAAAAAGATACATCATATATAGCAGAGTTTTATTCTACACCGGGAACATCAGCCGTAGATATACCTAAGTATTATGCTAATTGGGATGAAGAATTTTGGGTTTTAGCACCTACACCAGACCAAACTTATGAAATCACACTGGCTTATGACAAAGAGCCAGAAACTATAACTGACACTACATCTACGCCCGCTCCAGCCACAAATGGAACTTACTTATCTAATAAATATCAAGATTTACTTTTGTACGCATGTCTAGTAAATGCATATGGATACTTGAAAGGTCCGACAGATATGTTACAATACTATCAAAGCCAATATAACGAGGCAATAGAATCGTACGCGCTTGAACAAATTGGGCAAAGACGCAGAGACGAATATCAAGATGGTGAGGTTCGTGCTCAACTTAACGTTAAACCACCATCAAGTTATGGAAAATAAATAGGAGAAAAAAAATATGGCAAATATCATACCATTTAGTTTTAGAGGTGCACTTTTGTCTGGACAACACGATTTTCAGGCATCAGGAGGAAATACTTTTAAAATTTCACTATACACAACTAATCCATATACAACAGCTTCAACTGTGTATTTAGCAGGAACTGGAAATGGTGAAGTAGATACAACAGGTGGTACTAACTATTCTGTAAAAACATTAACTAATTTAGGAGTAGCTTCTTCAACAGCGGTGGCTTCTGTAGACTTTGATAATGTTACTTATAGTAGTGCATCTTTCACTGCAGCTTTTGCAGCGATTTACAATACAGATACAGTTGATAGTACAGCAAATAGATTAGTAGTGGTTTTAGATTTTGGTGGTAACAAGACAGCAACGAATGGTACATTTACCATTACGTTCCCTGATCCGACTACACCATCTAATGCAATTATTAGTATGGCATAAGGAGAAAATTTATGGCGTTNGTNATAAANGACAGAGTAAAAGTAACAAGCACAACTACTGGAACAGGTGCNTTNGCACTTGGNGCAGCAGTNACTGGTTTTGAAACTTTTGCAGCAGGNATAGGAAACAATAACACGACTTACTATTGNATCTTTAATCAAGGNACAAGTGAGTTTGAAGTTGGACTTGGAACATTAGATGNTACAAGTGCAAACTTAACAAGAGGATCAGGAGCTACAATTTTTAGTAGTTCTAACTCTGATAATGTTGTTGATTTTAGTGCAGGTACAAAAGATGTATTCTGTACTTTACCAGCAAGTAAATCGGTTTTCTTGGATGCATCAGGAACACCAGTAGGAGCAGCGTCAGCTGGCTTTGCATTAGCAATGGCNGTNGCGTTATAAATAGGAANAAANTATGGCACAAGATTTTAGAAACAATTTACAAAGAAACGTTGGTACATCTCCGGTAACTTTAATTACTGCTGGAGACTTTGATGCTGTTATAGGTATTAGAATCTGTAACACTACCACTTCAACTGTTTTGGCTAGTTGTCAAATTGTAAATGGTGGAAATGATCACTTCATTGCAAAAAACGTAAGTGTTCCACCAAACTCTGCAATTGAACTAATTCAAGGCGGTGCAAAAATTGTTTTAGCAAATGGTGATGTACTTAAAGCACAAAGCGATACTGCTTCGTCTTTAGATATTGTTACATCATTTATTGATACAATTAGTTCGTAGGAGGAATTATGACGGCAATAGTAAACGGAATCCAATATATCGGAGGCGGCACAGCCCCTGATGAATTTATAAAAAATCAAGCAGCTACCATGGATGGTACACAAACTGTTGAGAACGGTGTTCTTGCAGGGCCTATTACTATACCTGGTACAATAACAGTAACAGGAACTTTAGTAATAGTATAATGTCAAAAATAGAAGTAAATAAAATAGGACCTCAATGTGGAACAACTTTAACAGTTGGTTGTGGTGCTGGTCAAACAGTAGTAGCTGACGCGGCTACAGTAACTTTAGGACGTTGTGGTGGTACAGTTGCTTTAGCTTCTGGAGCTACTCAAACAGGTTTTGGTAGAACAGGAACAGTTGATTGGGATACAACTCCTAAGACAGCTACTTTTACTGCTGTTTCTGGAGACGGATTTTTTGCAGATACTTCAAGCGGTGGATTTACAATGAATTTACCTGCAGGTGTTGCAGGGGCAATAGTTTCAGTTGCAGATTATGCGGGAACTTGGGATACAGGTAATTTAACTGTATCACCAAATGGCACCGATAAAATAGGTGGCACAAATTCTGATGCAGTTTTAAGTACAGAAGGTCAATCAGTTACTTTTATATTTGTAGATTCAACACAAGGTTGGATTAATACTATGGATTCTACTTCTAATGTTAGAGGTGCTACTCATATAACGGCTTCAGGGGGAACAGAATCAACAACAGGTAATTTTAAAATTCATAAATTTACAGGACCAGGAACTTTTGCCGTTAGTAATGCAGGTCTTGGAACCCCTTGTGCTCCTTCTAATGTTGACTATTTAGTAGTAGGCGGCGGTGGAGCAGGTGGCGGCCGTTATGGCGGTGGTGGTGGCGGTGGAGGCTGGAGAGCTTCTTCAGGCACAGGTTCAGGATCTTATTGTGCAGGACCGGCTCCTTTAACAAGTCCAGTTTCTGCTTTACCAATTTCTGCAACATCATATCCAATTGTAGTAGGTGGTGGAGGAGCAGGTGTTCCTGATTGTAATAACCCTGGAGGAACAGGAAGTGTTTCAAGTTTTTCAACAGTAAGTTCTGCTGGTGGTGGCGGTGGTGCTGGACAAGGAGCAAATGGAGATGCTGGTGGATCTGGTGGTGGCGGATCTTGGAATCCAGGTAGTGGTGGAACTGGTGGATCAGGTAATTCACCTCCCGTTACTCCTCCTCAAGGAAGTAATGGAGGTCAAGGACACGGCCCACACTCTCCATTCGCAACAGGTGGTGGTGGCGGAGCAACGGAAGCTGGTCAAAATGCTGTTCCTTCTCCCCCTACAGCAGGTAGAGGTGGCGCTGGAGCAACATCTTCTATATGTGGTAGTCCGATATCTTATTCTGGTGGTGGTGGAGGAAGCGGTGAAGGTTCACATGGTGTAACTGCTGGAGCTGGTAGCCCTTGCGGTTCAGGAACTGCTGGAGCTGCGTCAAATACTTGTGCAGCAGACGGAGCTGCTAACAGAGGTGGTGGTGGTGGTGCAGCTTATTTTCCAGGACCAAGTAGTGTTAGTGGAACAGGTGGTTCGGGTGTAGTAATAATAAGGTATAAATTTCAATAATTATGACAAGTAAAATTAAAGTAGATAATATAAATAAAGTTTCAGATGATTCAACAATCATCAAAAAATGTGGATCAACAACAACGATCGGATCAGGATCTGGTAATACAGTTGTTGTTTGTGGTTCAACAGTTACAATTGGTAGATGTGGAGCAACAGTTCAGTTAGCATCAGGTGCATCACAAACAGGATTTGGAAGTCCAGGTCAAGTAATTGATTGGCAGACAAGTGATATTAAAACATCTACGTTTACAGCAGAAGCTGATAAAGGATATTTTATAAATTCAGGAAGTGCTATAACAATGAACTTACCAGCAGGAAGTGCTGGTGACGTTGTTGCAGTATCTGACTATGCAAGAAATTTTGAAACATACAATTTTACAATTTCTCCAAATGGATCACAAAAAATTGGTGGTGTAAATGGAGATGCTATACTAAGTGTTAACAGTCAGGCCGCAACTTTTGTATACGTTGATTCAACAAAAGGTTGGGTTAACGTTCAAAATACGGAAAAAACAGAAACAGGTTTAACTGGTTTTATAATGGCAACAGGTGGAACAATGACAACATGTGGTAATTGTACTCTTCACACATTTACAGGCCCTGGCACTTTTTGTGTACAAAACGTTTCACCAGTCGCAGCAACTAATCAAGTTTCATATTTAGTGGTTGGTGGTGGTGGAGCAGGTGGTGGATCTCACGGCGGCGGTGGTGGCGGCGGAGGTTTCAGAGAAGATAGTAGCCCTGTTGCACCTTACACAGGTTCACCTTTAGTAGGTGCTGGTGATGTATCAATACCAGCAGCTGCGGCGTATCCAATTACGGTCGGAGCAGGAGGTGCTGGTGGAAGTGGTCCTACTAGTGCTGGAGGCGACTCAGTTTTTTCAACAATAACTTCAGCAGGTGGTGGTGTTGGAGGCTCTTATGGTCCAACTATGGGGCCACAAAATAATGGAGGTTCAGGTGGTGGTGGAGGAGGAAGTGCTCCATGTCAAGTTGGTGGAAGTGGAAACACACCTCCTGTTAGTCCCCCTCAAGGAAATAATGGAGGAAATGGTTTAGCTGGTAGTAGACTTATTGGTGGTGGCGGTGGCGGTGCAAGTGCTAACGCAAGTAGTGCAACCCCGAGTGCTGCTGGAGCTGGCGGCAATGGAATAGCAACATCAATAACAGGATCGCCTGTTACATACTCTGGTGGTGGTGGAGGTGGTGGTGCAGCCCCATCTTATCCAGGTGCTGCAGCAGGAACAGGAGGAGCTGGAGCTGGTAGTAGTACATTAGGTGGATTCGGAACTCCTGGAACAGCTAACACAGGTGGTGGTGGCGGTGGTGGAAATACTGGTGATGCTCCAGGCGGACACGGTGGTAGTGGAGGTTCAGGTATTGTGATAATAAGATATAAAACGAGTTAAAAATTATGAGTGAAGTAAAAGTAAATAAAATTAGTCCAAGAACAGCGTGTGGCACGACCACATTAGGAGATAGTGGAGACACTATTAGTATTCCTGCTGGTGTAACGATAACAAATGCTGGAACTGCAAATGGTTTTGGAGCAACAGGTGCTGTTAATTGGCAAACAACAAAAAAAACAGCTAACTTTACTGCATCATCAGGCGAAGGATATTTTTGTGATACAGCAGCAGTAGGATCTTTTACTTTAACACTGCCCTCTTCTCCAAGCGCAGGAGACATTGTGGGTCTTAAAGATTATAATGGTAATTTTGCAACAGCTAATTTAATTATTGGTAGAGGTGGTTCTAATTTAGATGGAGCTGCATCAAATAAAACATTAGACACAAACAATCTAAGTTTAACTTTAGTATATGTAGATGCAACACAAGGTTGGGTGCCTGTTGAAGAAGGAACAGGGTTTATAGGTGAAAATTTTATAGCTGCAACAGGTGGAACAGTCACTACTGTCTGCACAAATTTTAAAGTTCATACATTTACAGGACCAGGAACTTTTTGTGTTTCACAACTTTCATCTACACCTGCTAATAATGCAGTGGCTTATGTAGTAGTAGCTGGTGGTGGAGGAAAAGGAGATATAGGGGGTGCAGGTGGAGCAGGAGGCTTTAGAGAAGGCACAACAGCTCCCATAGTCCCTTATACAGCTAGTCCACTTGTAAATCCAACAGGATTAACAGTTTCAACAGGAGCTATTCCGGTTACAGTAGGAGCTGGTGGAGCAGATGCTGGAGCACCACCTGTAAGTGGATTTCAAGGTAATCCTTCAATTTTTTCAACAATAACATCGACAGGTGGTGGTTTTGGTGGTGGTAGACCTAGTCCAGGTGGCCCTGGTGGTTCAGGTGGTGGAGCAAGTGATTACGCAGGTTCTGCAACAGGTGGAACAGGAAACACGCCTCCTGTAAGTCCCCCTCAAGGAAATCCAGGCGGCGATGGATCTTCTGGTGAAAACGGTGGTGGTGGTGGAGGTGCAACTGCTGCTGGAGGAGATGGAACTGGAGCTCCTGGAACTGGCGCAACTACTCAAATTACAGGAAGTGCAGTTACTTACGCAACTGGAGGTGCTGGAGATAGTGTACCTTCTCCTTGTTCACCAGCTACACCAAGAGCAAATACAGGTGGTGGTAGTTCAACAGCTTCACCTGGTTCAGGTAGCGGAATTGTAATAATAAGGTATAAATTTCAATAGTTGAATGGTAATTAAAATTAATATATAAGGAGAAACATTATGGCACATTTTGCAAAACTAGGAGCTAACGGAAAAGTTATTCAAGTGTTAACTATGGATAATGATAAGATGTTAAACGCTGATGGTGTTGAAGACGAAGCAGTAGGTCAACAGTGGTTGGAATTACACAACAATTGGCCTGCACAAATGTGGATTCAAACTTCATACAACACATATAACAATAAACATAAATCTGGTGACGATTCAAAAGCATTTAGAGGAAATTATGCAGGCATAGGTCATACTTGGGATGAAGATGATCAAATTTTTTGGCCTAAAAAACCTTATGCATCTTGGGTAAAAAATACTACAACTGCAAGTTGGGAGTCACCAATCGGTGCTGCTCCTGCATTAACAGCGGAACAACAATCACAAAATGAAGCTGGCACAAATTCTTGGCATTATGAATGGAATGAATCAGGCCAGTCTTGGGACTTGACAGACAGACAAGCATAAATTACAAAGGTATGTGGTATGCAGAAGAAAGTATTATCTGAAATAGCCTTATATCATGGTGATGTTACGATGCCCAAAAATTGGGACATTGACAGAGAAAAATTACAAAACGATATTTTAAAATCTAATATTAGAAATTCTACTTTTCCATTTTCACGAACATTTGATATGCTAAACACTTATATGAGAGAGCATATAAATTTAAACTATGGATTTACTTTAGTTAACAAAGAAACGTGGGGCAATATGTATAAGCCTCAAGAAACAACAATTCCTTTATTAAATATAGATCCTGTAGATCTTCGAAATTCACCAGACTTTACATTGTTGTATGGTGTAAAAGTAAAAGATTGTATGGTTCGAGTGCATTATGAAGACAACAGACGTAAAGGAAGAAGCTGGGACATACCATTAATTAATAATAAATTTATAATGTTTCCATCAACTTGTATGTATTATTTAACCAACAATCAAAAGGATAGTTTAAATTTTGTACAGACTATAACATATGAATATATCTAATTATTATTATTATTTTACTCGTGCGTTGACACCTAGATTTTGTGATGAGGTTATTAAATATGCAAACAACCAAAAAGAAGTAATGGCTAGAACCGGTGGATATGACAAAGAAAAATTAAATGAAGAAGAAGTTTTAAATATGCAAAGAAAAAGAAAGTCAGACTTAGTGTGGCTCAATGATACTTGGATATATAAAGAATTACACCCGTATGTTCGTGAAGCAAATAGAGCTGCTGGTTGGAATTTTGATTGGGACAGAAGTGAGTCTTGTCAGTTTACAAAATATAAACTAAATCAATATTACGATTGGCATTGTGATAGTTGGGATAAACCTTATGATAAACCAAATACACCAGATCACGGCAAAATTAGAAAGTTATCTATGACTTGTCAGTTAACAGATGGGTCAGAATATAAAGGTGGTGAATTAGAATTTGATTTTAGAAACTATGATCCACATATGCGAGATGAATCAAAACATAGAATACAATGTAAAGAAATATTACCAAAAGGTTCTATTATTATATTTCCTAGTTTTGTGTGGCATAGAGTAAAACCAGTAACATCAGGCACAAGGTATAGTCTTGTAGTATGGCATTTAGGACAACCTTTTAAGTAATATGTTTATTTACGAGGATAATATAAATAAAAAAACATGTAATGAATTAATTAAGTATTATGAAAATAGTAATAAAATTAATATTGATGATCATAAATCAAAAATGACTCAAGTAGTTATAAATGTATTAGATTCGCATTTAACTAATTACATTAAACAATTAAATAAAATTTTAAAAAAATACATAAAAAAATATACTTATGTTGACATTGGTCAAGAGGCTTGGACTTTACACCCTAATATAAAAATACAAAAATATGAACCTGGTGAATCTTATTTTAAATGGCATTGTGAAGTAAGTGGAAAAGAAGAAACTAGAAAAAGAATGTTAGTTTTTACGACTTATTTAAACAATGTAAAAAAAGGTGGAGAAACACAATTTTTATATCAAAGAAAAAAAATAAAACCTTTGCAAGGTAAAACAATTTTATTTCCTTCTTTTTGGACACATGTACATAAAGGTAATAAAACAACAGAAACCAAATATATAATAACAGGATGGTATACATATGTTCATTAATAATTATTTTCCAACGACTATTTG
>FUFK010066552.1_pt1 | contig 15962 bp, 3 predicted proteins | sample 1021851 | NCBI WGS metagenome assembly FUFK01 (sample SAMEA51879418, study PRJEB19060) | metagenome | reverse complement strand
AGTGCGGTCATAGAATATTCAGTTGAGAATCTAGCACAAGGTGCCTACAACTTCTCNCACAGGGAAAATGAAAACAATCCTATACTGACGCTTTACAGGGGAAACACATACAAGTTTAATGTAAACGCAAAAGGGCATCCTTTCTACATTATGACAGAACCATACAAGAGTCAAGTTGCGGAGGATGGATCAACATCAACACTTTTTAATACTGGTGTGACAAACAATGGGGCTCAAGTTGGCACAGTCACTTTCACAGTGCCGACCTCAGGGGCACCAGACACCTTATATTACCAATGTGGCAATCACGATGCCATGTATGGCATATTACAGATCAAAACAATATCCAGTACGACAGCAATAAACGTTGAGGATGACATCGTAGGTGCAAAAAATTACAGTTTGAGAACCATGGANCTATCNAATGGNATGAAGATCAAGTTTAAAAATTCATTAGTGGCGTCTGCNTATCAGGACAAAGAATACTANGTTGAAGGTGTTGGNGAGGCCATAACATTGACCGATGTGGAGGACCTAATCACGCCAGGAAGTTACGCAACAGAGTCCACCATACTTTACGACACAGTGGGTTATGATTCTCGACCATACGCAAAAGCATATTACTCACCAGAAACTCTAGACTACATAACAATCAAAAGAGATTCATTAGATCAGAACGCATGGTCAAGATACAACAGATGGTTCCATAGNTCGGTCATAGAAGAGACTGCAAGAATAGGTGGTTTCACCGCAACATTCGATGAAGATTCCAGAGCAAAAAGGCCCATCATAGAGTTCGATTCGGGACTTGCTTTATACAATCACGGTACGGTGGCCAAAAGGTCTGTGACCTTGTACGACACTGTGACAACAGATGCTTTCAGCAGTGTGGTTAAACAGACAGGTTACATAGTCGATGGACTTGCACTGGCCGACGGAATGCGGGTCATCTTCGCCGCGGACACGGATCCGATTGTGAAGAATAAAATATATGACGTGAACTTTGTCACAGCAGGAGACTCCACACAGGTGATCAATTTGACGGAAGCCTCTGATGCCACGCCATCTGAAAACGATTCAATATTCATAGAGTTTGGTACGGCAAACCAAGGTAAGACTTTTCGTTATGACAGCACAACTGAATCTTTCGTGGAAGCACAGCAGAAGACTGATGTCAATCAACAGCCTTTGTTTGGCATGTGGGACAATGATCACACGTCATTCGATGACGCCACTTCATATCCAAATTCAAACTTCGCAGGAGCAAAAGTTTTTGCTTTCGCAACTTCCGACACAGCCACCAAAGACACTGTGTTGGGAATCAAGGTCAAATACAATACAATAAACAATGTTGGAGACATTGTTTTCGAATCGGATCACACGTCGGGAACATTCACATACAAGAGTGGGGCAAAAACAATAACAAAGAACTTGGCGGAAGGACATCTGCACTACACAACAAGCAGGGCAACGCATAACTCAAGAAGTGCCTGGATNAAAAGNACNAATGAAAGCAAACAGCGTGTAATCAGAACTTTCATCGTTGAGCCAACGGAGAAACAGTTATTCCCAATAGACTTTTACAAAAATTCAGCAGACCTCTCAGATCTTGAAATATCTGTGTCTGTAAACGGATTAAGGAAGACGCTAACAACCGATTACACATTGGAAACTGGAACTAAGAACAAATACGTAAAATTTAATAAAGCATTAGATGTCAACGATCAGATAAGAATAGCAGGATACAGCAGTGCCGACAAANTTNCNNATAANGGCATATACGAAATGCCTGATAACCTGTCCACAAACAGTCTAAACCAGGCATCATCCACGTTCACATTTGGACAAATTGTTAACCATGTCAGAGACATATTTGACAAGAACCAAGATATTACGGGTGCAATACCGGGAGTTTCTAATCTCCGAGACAAACCAGANGCAAGNCTNAANGGNGGAACCATACTTCAGCATGAAGGNTCATTNCTNCCGGCNATGTTTGNNNTNATNGATCAACAGNNCAACTTTGCAACNGCAACAGATTACGTCAANCATGAGTACGAGAAATGGTATAACGCATTTTTAACACACGCGACAGGATCCGCATATGAAGGTGTAGCCGCTGACAGGGTAGATGAAATCATAACTTCAATCACATCTGGCAGAAACAGTGGTTTCCCGTTCTATTATGAGGACATGTTGGGTTGGGGNGAAAACNTNTCAACNAGATCATACACAGTGCTTGGGATCTTCNCAGACCGANTACGCACTTGACTCACAATATGACANNACAACATTNAGCAANAGGGCGGTNTACGTNTACCTNAATGATGTNCAATTNTTNTTAGGNACAGATTANACATTNAGCACAACAGATGACACTGTNAGCATNAGCAAGNCNTTNGNAGANGGTGACAAAATAGTNATNAAAGATTATGCTGACACTACAGGCAGTTACATGCCACCATCGCCNACTAAACTTGGAATGTATCCNAANTNTACTCCTGAAAAATTTACAGACAACACTTATTTGACCAACACTGACGTGATAAGGAAGCACGACGGAAGTATAATAAAAGCATATGGTGACGAACGTGATGATTTGATCATCGAACTAGAGAAAAGGATTTACAATAATATTAAAGTNNCNTATGATTCATCTTTGGTCAATATATCGGATGTGTTGCCTAGTGCGTTCACATCAACAGAATACACGCTGAAAGAAATTGACGCTGTAATGGGTCCAGACTTTTATCAATGGGCGGGTCGTAACAATGTGCAGTACATTAACAACACAGTGTTCTCAGAAGGATCACCTTTCACGTACAACTATTCCAGATCGAAAGGTAGACTGATCGACGAGAACCTGCCAGGATACTGGAGAGCCATATACAAACATTTCTACGACACCGACGCTCCGCATGAAAGACCATGGGAAATGTTGGGACACTCGGAGAAACCAAGCACTTGGGAGGCAACTTATGGTGCGGCTCCATACACAGCAGGCAATGATGTGTTATGGAATGCAATAGCAACCGAGCCTGGAAGGTACGGAAAACCATTGATTAAGTCTTACCTACCAGTTGACGCATCTGGAAACCTACTAGATCCTTTGGCGGCAGGGTTGATAGCCAACTATGACATACCAGGAAGGCGAAACTCCTGGAAGTTTGGTGATCAAGCACCTGCAGAAACGTCGTGGAGAAGATCTAGTGCCTATCCTTTTAGTGTGATGAAAGTATTGGCCGTGACCAAACCAGCCAAATTTTTCTCAAATCTTTTTGACCCATCAAGATTAACAACAAATGTTTCAGACAACCAGATATACAAAGATACTGGAATACGTAAATCATTGGCTACAGCAAAATATCATTTAGAGACCGAAACGGATCTAAACACAGGAGTCACCACAAGATATCAAACAGCAGGATATCAACCTTTTGTGGTCAATTATTTGATCTCTCGTAATCTTGACCTTAAGACATTTTACTATGACAAGATGAAAAACTTATCTGTGCAGTTGGCATATAAATTAGGTGGATTNACAGATAAGGANAACCTAAAAGTTTTGACTGACAGTGTATCGCCTGGCTCGACAGCAGGATCAAAATTTATACCAGACGAGAATTACAAAATACTNTTCAGGACNTCNAANCCTGTGGAGAGTTTTCAATACTCNGGTGTGCTTATAGAAAAAAACACAGATGTNAGTNTNGANGGATCNACTCTGTTNGGTGGNTACAAGGTNNTAGGTTACAGCACTGTNANACCTTTCTTNAATTTCAATTATCCGGTAAAGACAACCAAGGCAACAGCAGTATCTGTACAAGGATCTACTGTGGTGAAGCAGTACGCGGCGTATCAAGAAAATACACAGACAATACCTTATGGACATGTCTTCAATACTATACAAGATGTCGCTGACTTTTTGTTTGGGTACGGACACTATCTTGAAGGGCAGGGTTTTAAATTCAACAAGTTTTCAAAGGAACTAAAAGAAACATTAAATTGGGCAAATTCAGTTAGGGAATTTCTATTTTGGACAACACAGGAATGGTCGGCGGGATCGGCAGTAACAGTTTCACCTGCCGCGGACGGATTTGAACTAGATACTAACAACAGCATTGTTGGCAAACTACGTAACCTAGCAGGAGATTACTCATTGCTAGACTCCGGAGGCAGAAAGATAGACATTAGGGAGATATCAACCAAGCGTATAGGTAAGACATTCGAATTGGGAATCAAATCTGACACAATTGGCCTTTACAACATAGCTCTCAATACAGTACAGAAAGAACACATACTACTTTTTGACAACAATACAGTGTTTTCCGATATAATTTATGATCCATTGACAGGTTTCAGGCAACAGAGATTGAGACTTGTAGGATGGAAGACCGCAGGCTGGAACGGAGATTACTACGCTCCAGGCTTTGTGTTCGANGCCGCACAGGTCACATACTGGTTGGCTAACACAGACTACAGGATAGGAGACTCAGTTGAGTATCAAGGTAAGTTTTATGTAGCAAAAAATAATCACAACTCTTTAGATAAGTTTGATTCTGAAAATTGGACACTCAAGGGAGAAAAGCCAGCACCACAACTGATTCCAAACTTTGAGTACAAGATCAAGCAATTCAACGACTTCTATGACCTTGAAACAAACAACTTCGATGAATCTCAACAGCAGTTGGCACAGAGATTGATCGGCTACCAGAGCAGAGACTATCTAGAGAACTTGTTTGTCAACGATGTTTCACAGTACAAGTTCTATCAAGGTTACATAAGAGAGAAGGGCACACAGAATGCCATAGACAAGATATTGAAAGCCAAGTACGAGGGCGAAGACATATCTTTAGAACTTTATCCAGAGTGGATGATCAGGACCGGCTCATTCGGTAACACAGATTCTATTGAGAACATACAGATTACTTTGAAGGATGATGAAATCACAGCAAATCCGCAAAGCATTGAACTATTAGATACACCAACAGACAAAGTTGAATATGCTAGGTCCGATGGCATAACCAAAGATGATTTTTACTATAAACCAGTGGAGTACACAGCGGCGACAACATTTAAGAAATTGGACTACACAAAGGCAGGCGTCAGCAGAGATGTCGCACAGGTGTTCAAGACAGCGGGTTACCCACAACTGCAACAGGTACAGCACACAGCGTATGACATAGAAGACATATTAAACCTAGACATGAATCGTGTCACGGCTAATGACCTAATATGGGTGGCCAACAAAAGCAACAAGGATTGGGACGTTTTCAGGATTACAAGTGCAGGTGTTAAAATCGCAAACTTAAATCTAATAAATGATGCATCNCANTTACAGATAACNTTCACAGGTTCACATAATCTATCAGCGGCGACAAGCACTTCAGAGGNCGATTACTTTGGAATATCAAACAGTGAGGAGTCCACACTGAATGGAGTGTACCAGGTCAGCTCTACTCCTAGCCACAAGTCTGTNATAATAGACTATGATGGNAACGTTGGATTCATTCCNGCNCTGGAAGACGGNTCAACNGCNGACAGTTNNGGAAANGTACATAAATTNGTTTCTGTAAGATTGGCGNNNATGGANAATGTCAANGACCTNTTNGAGTTCGATCAATANNAGGACAAGGATNATGCTATAGAAAAACCNGGAGATGTAGTGTATGCNGACTCGGACACATCGGGACTATGGCGTGTTTACGAGAAACAGGATCCTTACACNTTGAAANTACTNNTNTCNCCNAATTCCAGNACAGCATCNCAGGAGTTCGGTCACAAAGTGGTGGCACGAAATGATGGAAGAACACTAGTTGTATCTGCNCCAGGCAAAGGACAAGGTGAGGTGCACTTCCTGTTCAGGTCATCCACAGAGGCAGGCACCACTTTCCAGACACAGTCAACAGTGTCTATGACTGAGAANGACGACAACACCAGCAGGNTGGGTGAATCTTTGTCCATAAGCACAGATGAGAACTTTGTGGTGGCAGGAGCGCCTTTTACTAACACATTAGATGCTGACGGAAGCACAAGACAGATAGACGCAGGCCTAATTAAAATTTATCTCTGGGATCCAAGCACCTTTAGTTACGGTATACTAAACACAATCACACCACCTACAGATGGATCAACGGCAAATGAAAACTTGAATTTCGGCTTTGCACACAAAATTTCAGAACCAGGCNCNGGATCAGTNAGGACCACTCCNGACAAGTANCTNTTTGTGTCAGCACCAGGACANGACAATGANCGTGGNAGGGTATACATGTACACTTGGGGNATTGGTGCAGATGGCTCCACATATGACACTTGGACACANGACTACACTATAGAACCACCTGCAGGTGGCTCCGGGCAGAGATTTGGACACAGATTAGCGGCCAACGACAACGGTGACATACTTGCTGTCAGCTCATTGGCACCAGGAAATGCAGGCAAGGTAGAAATATTCATTAAGACTTCTCAAAGCAACGATGGAAGCACACAGAATTCATTCACACTNGCACAAACACTNACAGGTGTGGCCATTGATGGATCATCGCTGAACACTGCTTTNGGAGAATCAATTGCAATGAGCAAGGACGGAACAACTTTATTAATAGGTGCACCAGGAGTTGATGCAACACTGTATCCAGATTCAGGTGCTGTCTACCATTACAAATGGAACGCTGACGGATCGACTAACACATACACCCTTCAGCAGACCATAAATGCTCCTACTTCAAGCACCAACATGAAGTTCGGTACAAGTATTGATTTGAATCATTCTGGAAACAGGATAGTGATTGGCGCAGAGAAGTTCGCCAGTGCAAGGCAAATGAAGTTCGACTCNGGNGANACCACTTTCGATCTACAGGACACNAACATAGTNGACAGCAATATTGAATCNGGCGGCGCTTTCACGGCAACCATGTANAACACCAAGTATATTNTTGATGACCAAATGGCATCTGATAACATATCGGCACAGGATGACTTTGGACGTGGAGTGTGCATGATCGATAATTCTGTGTTCGTCGGNGCACCAAAAGATGACGGTAACACNGCAAGTGANGGAAGCACCAAGATTGTAAACGACGGAACAGTNGCATGTTATGATCTCACAGTCAATGGTGAGTACTCATGGAAGAATTTGGTCACAGAGACATCACTAATGGACGTTGAGAAATTGGGCAAAGTGTTTGAATTTGATAACACATCAAAACAGTTGAGAGATTACTATGATCTGTTCGATCCTGTCAAGGGAAGGATATTAGGTGTCGCAGACAGGGAGATAAACATCAAGACTGCTTGGGATCCAGCCATCTACAACGTTGGTGAGAACGCCAATACAAAGACTCCATGGGCCGAGAATCATATAGGTGAGGTATGGTGGGATCTTTCTACAGTGAAATGGTTATGGTACGAACAGGACACACAGGAATACAAACACAACCACTGGGGACAGATATTTCCAGGCTCGAGCATAGATGTCTATGAATGGGTCGAATCTAAGAGCCTACCAAGCGAATGGAACGCTAGGATTGGTTCAGCAGACCGTTTGATATCCGGCACGGCATTATACGGAGATGATTCACAGTATACTGTGACTCAGAAATATGATTCCAGACTNGACATGATGGTCAACTATTATTACTTCTGGGTGAAGGGCAAGACAGACATGCCAAAAAATAGTGTTGTGAAAAGAAAAAACACAGTGGCATATGTGGCAAACCTTATACAGAATCCAGGCGCATTTGACTTCAAGTATTATGCTATCTCTGACACAAATAAATTTTTATTATTCAACGTATCCGGATTGGTCAACAGCAACATAGTGTTGAACATGGACATAAGGACGAACACTTTCGAAGGTGACTCCCATAGCGTATGGAAGTTGGTAAGGGAAGGAGATTCAGAATATAGACCAGGACAGCAGATAGAAACACGTTGGTGGGACTCATTGATTGGAAAGAATACTGCGGGAGATAACGTTCCAGATCCAGATCTACCGGTCAATCAGAAGTATGGAAACAACACTAGACCTAGGCAGAGCTGGTATGTTAACAGATACAATGCACTGAAAGAAATCATAGACTATGCCAACACAGTGTTAAAGAAAAATCAATTGGTTGGTCAAATTAATCTCGATAACCTTAATAGTAAGGATCCTGAGCCCACAGCACAGAGTGGCGAATATGACGCTACCGTGGACACATACGCAGATCTCACATATATCAACACAGCAGACATATCAGGAACTGTAAAATATCTAGTCAAAGCAGATGAAACAGCNAACAACTACTGGGCAATATACACTTGGGACGGATCAATCTGGTCGAGAACAAAATTACAGACATATAAAACTTCAGACTATTGGAGTTANACAGATTGGTATGANCAGGATGGGGACATGNNNCATGATGAAAACACTCCTATTGATAAACAGGTCAAATTCCAATATGAATTAGATACATTAGATCTTGCCATAGGTAAGCATGTTAAAGTAACTAACGCAGATACTGGCGGATGGAAACTTTTCATGAAAACAGCAGACGGATTNAAAAANGTNGGCACAGAGAACGGCACAATTAGATTAAGCACGAAACTATATGANTATTCACAGGATGCNACAGGATTCGCAGGTGAAGATAACTTTGATGANAACTTCTTTGACCAAGAGCCTAGCCAGGAAACTAGAAAAGTGCTTACAGCGTTGAGAGACGATCTATTCATAGACGAGCTATCAGGTGAATACAACACATTATTCTTTACAGGTTTGAGAAAAGTTCTATCTGAACAGACTTATGTGGACTGGATGTTCAAAACATCATTTATCAATGCTAAGAACAGTGTAAGACAACTAGATCAGCGGAAAGCATACACTACAAGCACAGACAGTTGGATAGAAAGTTTCATAAATGAAGTCAAGCCGTTCCACACAAAACTGAGAGAGTATAGACTAGGTTACAGCAAGACAGAGACACAGGACGGAATCTATACGGACTTTGACAATCCAAGTTTCTATGATGCCACGACAGGAAAAATAAGATCATTGAATGTAACAACCGATACAGACAAATTGACAGAATACCCATATCAGATGTGGTACGACTACCATAAGAAGTTTGTCAAATCGATAACGGTCACAGCAGGTGGATCTGGATACGAGGTTGCACCAACAGTATCAATACTTGGTGGAACTACAGGGTCAACTGGACCATTCCAACTACAAGGTACTAGTTCATCAGGTGCAAGTTCAGGAACGTTTGGTTATTATTATCCATTGTTTACAAGTCAAACTCAATCCAACATTTACGACTCGCAGAATGGAGGTTCTGGTGCGTCTCATAGTCACACTTTTGACGAATACCCTGGCGTTACATTTTACATGCCTAACAGCCAGATTGCAAATCATGGTTTGTCAAGCAAGTCTGGTACCTTCAAAATGTATGTCACACCTGCCACGACGGCCGCCACTGCGACCGCAACCATTCAAAATGGTGCGGTGACAAAAATTACAGTCACAGGTAATGGTGCAAATTACACGGCAACTCCAGTGGTTGTCATATCCGGTGGTAAGACAGATGGAAGCACACCAACAGACACAGCGAAAGCATATGCTAATTTGGATAACGATCTAGTCAGAGATTTTGATACCACAATAAAATTCGACAGGGTTTCAAGCACATCCAGGGTGGTAGACTGGACGGCATCTACAGCATACGCTTATAATGATTTGATACGTTACAACAATCAACTCTACAAAGTTACAAATGCTTTCACGTCAAGCACAGACTTTGATGACAACATAGGAAGTTTATATAAAGTTTATGGCGATGAGACAGGACTAACAGCGGCTGACAGAACCAAAGGTTTCTACACACCAGGTGCAGGTATGCCAGGCAATGAACTTGATCAGGTAATGACAGGTGTTGACTATGGTGGCACAATGGTGACAGGCCTGTTATTCACACAGGAAGCAGGTTGGGACAAAGCGGGATGGTATGACTTTCCATGGGACAACTACGGTGGATCAAGGATAAAGGCTTTCAGGGCAGATGGATCTACAGCGGCATTCACATTTGATACAGCNCCTGCAACCACAGACGTTTTCCAAGTGTATATCACAGCAGATGATAGTACAAGAAGAAAACTTGGAGATGTTATCAGAGGCGACGGGTCTACTGTAACATTCACAATCAGTGAGACACCTGATCAAAACGCATTGGTTGAATTTATTCCTTTTGATGATGACGGTGTGTTGACACCAACAGATGACAGAACACTTGATTCCATTGTNAAAGGTGGACTTTTCACATCAGCACTAGGACACGCACCAAGTGATATCGTTTTAGAAGGTGATGCTTTTGTTTCACCTGATACTAGTTATGCACCAGAAGAAACAGTCCCTGGACAGTTGTTCGACACTGTTGATATTAAAGTATACACATCACCAGAGTCAGGGGTGCCTTTCATCAGCGAGAGAAATTACACAGGTGACGGATGCACAAAAACATTCAGCATAGGAGATTTCCCAGGTTCGTTAGGATCAGTTACAGTGGCAGTTGACGGTGTGATAAAGAAGGGAAGTGCATTAGATTCAACCATTTCGGATTANACCATAGATGTGGCAAACAAAACTATAACTTTTGACAGTGCACCGGCCAATGACAGCATTATATCAACAAAAGTATTTGCAATATCAGGCGAAAATTATAGGGTACTGAACACCTTCACTGGAGACGGAAGCACAAGATCTTATTTGACATCCACNAGGGGNGAGTTCAATCTTGACTCAACNACATCNGACATTTATGTCACTGTNGATGGCGTGCCAACAACATCGTTNTCCACAACAACTACGGCAAACACAATCACTGTCGTGTTCGACACGGCACCCGAGGCCAATACNTTTATACAGATAGCAGGATTTAACAAGTCTACGACATCCACAAGAAGTTTTGCCAGTGTTCGTAACGAAGCAATAACTTATGATGGATCAACAAACAGATACACACTGACATATCCACCTGGAGCAATTGGACCACTTTCAGGTCTTACAATAATAGAACTGAATGGAAAAATGTTACGTGGCCCTGATATTAGTTACTATCTTGGAGACGGAACAACGACAAGATTCCTGTTTAACAACTTGACTGGAATAGGAGAAGATTCTTCTTGGACAAATCCTATAGGAGATGATTCAACAGTTGACCCTAGTAAAACTATTACAAGNGCCGCACAGATACAGGTGCATTTNAACGGAGTTCAACAGGTGTTGAACACAGACTACACTGTGGATCTAGCAGGCACTTCGACTACAGCAGACGACACAACCAGTAGTTCAGACTCGTCTTCGCTGACAACTGATATCGCAGGAAGTCCTGATAGAATAGTGTTTACGAATGCTCCTAGTGCCAATGATCTTGTTGCAATAACAACGTTGGTGGACTATCAATATTACAACGAAGGTACTGATATAATATTGAACCCAGTTCAACTATCTTCAGATGGAAACGCTATCACAGCCAACGATGTGCTTTCGGTAACAACAATCAACAACGCTCTTGGCTCCAAACAAAGACGTGAAGTTTTGGCAGGAACAGTGGCCACTTCTGCGGCATACCCTTACACAGTGCCAGGCAAATTCAATTTAAGATTCGAACCTCTTAACGAGGCTTACACGTTTGTGTGGCTGAATGGTGAACAACTGGTTCAAGGCTATGACTACACATTAAACAGAAATACAATTACCGTGCTTGGTAGAACAATAGTTGCTACTGACAGGTTNGATGTCTTATATTTTGCACTTGATTCTGCTGTAAGTGCCACNGGCTTTAGGATATTCAAGGACATGTTGAANAGGACTTTCTATAAACGTATATCAAAAACTGCAACTACAAAATTAACTTTAGATATGACAGTGGGCACACAGACATTGACTGTTGAAGATGCGTCGGTGCTACCAACTCCAAATATTGCCAGCAATACACCAGGAGTTGTGTTCATAGACAAAGAGAGAATAGAATACTTTACTAAATCAGGTAACACGTTGGGACAACTAAGACGTGGTACTTTAGGTACAGGAATTAAGGATCATGGATCAGGCGCCGAAGTGGTAGATGCGTCTGGTACTCAAACCATTCCTTATGCGGACACTGTCCACACCAACACTTTCACAGGTGATGGTAGCACAGTGACTTTCGCACTATCACAAACACCATCATCCGCTAGTGAGTTAGACATATTCATTGGTGGCCAACGATTGTTGCTCACTAGCGAGGATGGATCAACTATAAATTACTCTGCGTCTGGAAGCAACGTCACTTTGAGTACGGCACCGGCTTCAGGCACACAGGTCAAAATATTACACAAGAAAGGACAGGTATGGTACACTGCTAAGGATGGAAACCCAGCAGATGGTAAAGGATTACAGGCTTCTACAACTCAACAGGCTAAATTCATTGCTAACGAGCCTACAAACGCACCTGAATAAATACACTAGATGACACAGGACAACAAACCAACAGAATTAAAAGAAGAGCAAAAAAAGCCTCAAGATAACACAGGTGTTATGATGACAGGGCATATTAAGATATTTGACCCGGAAACAGGTGAAGTAATTGTTGATAAACGAAACGCCATACACTATGAAAACATGTCACAGTCGTTGGCAAATTCACTAGCAAATAAGTCAAATGGATTTGTGCATGAAATGGCATTTGGAAATGGTGGTACAAGTGTTGACCCAACAGGTATTATAACATATCTCACTCCAAATTCAACTGGCACAAACGCTTCATTGTACAATCAAACATATTACAAAGTTGTTGATGACAATTCTTCAACAAACAAAGACACAACAAGAAACAAAATGGAAGTGAGACATACAGCAGGTAACAAATACACTGACATTGTTGTGACTTGCACACTAGACTACGGTGAGCCAACAGGACAAGCGGCATTCGACAACACTACAAATTTCAATGGTGATTTTGTTTTCGATGAATTGGGCCTGAAAAGTTATGAGGGCACAGAGAATGGTTCAACCAACAAATTACTCACTCACGTGATATTCCACCCAGTGCAGAAATCATTAAACAGACTTATACAGATAGACTACACATTAAGAATACAAAGTTTAACAACATTCACTGAAACAAGTTCGACTGCACTGTCAACATCAAACACAGTGAGTGGAACAACATCAGGTGCTAACACAGGATACTAATGGCATACACTGTAAACAAGACTAATAGTTCTAGTTCACCGAACTCGTACACTGTACAGGACGGAGTAATTAATAATCAAACAGATCTAAGTTTCGTTGGAAAAGGCTACGCAGGATATGGTGAAACAATTGGAGAAAACTTTTTACATCTTCTAGAAAATTTTGCAAACTCATCCGCCCCGTCAAAACCCATCACAGGCCAACTATGGTGGGACTCAACAAACAACAAGTTACAGGTCTACAACGGTGCGGCGTTCCAGACTGCGGGAGGTAGTGCACCTTATCAATCTGAACAGCCATCTAACTTGGCCGCTGGAGACATATGGATAGATTCAGACACTGGACAGATGTATTTCTACAACGGAACTTCTTCTGTCTTGGTTGGACCACCTAGTTCAACAGGAACAACAAATGGTTTCACCTTCGATTCTATATTGGATTCTGGAGACACTACGCAGAACATTACAAAATTATTCAATGACGGTAACCTGATAGCAATTATTTCGGAAGANACATTNACGCCNAAAGTTTCACTGTCAGGATTTGCTTCGATCAAGAAAGGTATAACACTTTCTACAGCAATAACAGATAACAAATTTCAGGGTACTGCCACAGATGCAGATGCACTNGGTGGAGTTGCCGCGGCAAACTANCTAAGATCCAACGCCAATGACACAGCCACAGGTGTAATTTCNATAGCCAACGACGGAGGACTTGTNGTTGGTGCAGATGCTGACNTAACATTGACAGTGGATTCCACAGGAGGCATCATATCAAACACAGTCGTGAACACAGACATCACATTCAAAGTCAATGATGCAGGGGTAACAACAACTGTTATGACAATAGATGGTTCGGAATCAAGAGTTGGTATTGGAACAACCACTCCAAGCACAAAATTAGATATTTCAGGAACAACAACGTCAACTGCATTTGCAGGGCCGTTGACAGGAAACGTTAGCGGTAACTTGACCAGTTCAGGTGCGAACACAATGGGCACACTTGCAATGGGTGGCACACTTACGAGTAAGAATATTTTACCAGACACAGACGCCAGTTACGATATAGGTTCTCTGACAAAGAAATACAACACAGTTTTTGCCAAAGCAACATCGGCACAATACGCTGACTTGGCTGAGATATATGAATCAGACTCGCAGTACGAAGTGGGCACTGTTGTCATATTTGGTGGCGAAAAAGAAATNACAGTTTCAAGCATGGGTGCAGACACAAGAGTGGCAGGAGTCATATCTGAAAATCCAGCGTACCTAATGAACAATGAGGCAACAGGTCAAGCAGTTGCACTACAAGGTAAGGTGCCATGCAAAGTAATTGGACAGATCAGCAAAGGTGATATGCTTGTCACACACTCACAGCATCCAGGAGTCGCTAGAAAAGGCATAGACCCTAAAATAGGAACTGTAATAGGGAAAGCACTAGAGGAGTACAATTCAAACGAAATAGGCACAATTAATATTGTGGCTGGAAGACAATAAATATAGCAAATGGCGTACACAATTAACAGAACAGACGGAACAATAGTAACAACAATCACCGACGGAACGGTGGACAACACAACCTCTTTACAACTATTTGGNAAATCATTTTCTGGATTTGGTGAAGGCCTTAACGAAAATTTAGTAAAATTACTTGAGAACGCGGCATCGACATCGGCTCCTACAGCACCACTGAAAGGAGAACTTTGGTTCGACACAACAACNAACCAGTTGAANGTGTACGACGGAACAAGTTTCAAACCAACAGGTGGGGCAAANACTAGTNCAACNCAACCNACTTCACCATCAGCAGGTGATCTNTGGCATGATTCGTCAAATGATCAACTGTTCCTTTACACNGGATCAGCATTNTTATTGGTCGGCCCAGTNTTCACATCAGGTCAGACACTATCNGGATTNNAAATTGAAACACTAGCAAGTTCAGGTGGCAACAAAGTCGTTGCATCAATGTACGCTGGCAACACGAGAGTAGCNATACTTTCTAAAGAAACATTCACGCCAAGTGTTACACAGTCAGGTTTNGCAGAAATTAAAGCAGGATTCACACTTAATTCAACATTGGGAGCAGTGTTTGAAGGAACGAACACACAGGCGTCAGCGATAGATGTGTCAGGCACAACAAACACGTCGGGCACACTAATTGCAGGCGGAAACTTTCTTAGAGCAGATGCGGCAGACACAACNACAGGTAGAATTACNATNGACTCTGACAACGGTNTNGTAGTNGGTGATNCNCAAGAANTATCAGTNACAGTATCAAGCAANGANATCACAGTNGCNCANACTTCACANGANAAAGATNTNAAATTNACNGTAAATGATGGNGGCGTNACAAAAACNCCNCTGACACTNACAGGTGCAGACGGNGGNNTTGACATNACAGGTGACCTTACAATCACNGGAAATTTAATAATTTCAGGCGAATTTGAGAAGAGTGGTAGCAACATCAATGTTGTTGATGACGCATTCTTGAAATTGAACACAGGAAACAGTGAAGTTGATTCAGGTCTGATCATAGAAACATCAGACTCAGATGATGCCAGATTGTTTTATGATGTGTCAGAAAATCATTTCGTAGCAGGAGAAGGTGGCAGTTATTCACAAATTATAAGAGCGGCGGACACAACAGACGACGGAGCGTCAAATCATTCTACTACTTTAAAATCATCGTCGGCAGGTGGTTTGACTCTAGATTCATTGACATTGAACTCAGTTGGATCAATATCAGA
>FUFK010056545.1_pt1 | contig 15962 bp, 14 predicted proteins | sample 1021851 | NCBI WGS metagenome assembly FUFK01 (sample SAMEA51879418, study PRJEB19060) | metagenome | reverse complement strand
CCAGAAATTGAAAAAACCCAACTTGAGAGACAATGTATAAAGAGAATGCTTATGCCAGAAGATATATCAAAACCAGTTTTGTTTTTTGCATCTGATCAAAGTTCTGGTTGTACTGCACAAAATTATGTCATTGATGGCGGTATAGTTAATTAATGAAAAAAAAATCTAAAATTGCTTTTGGTAGATTAGANTTACTNAGAAATGATACTTTAAATAATAAAANTAAAATTNGAATTGGTTTTATTGGNGGAGGTCCTAATTCATTTATTGGATACACNCATAGGTTATCAGCAAGATTTGATAATAAATTTGAATTTGTTGCTGGAATATTTTCAAAAGATAAAAAAAANTCTAAATCTTTTGGTTCTTCATTAGGATTAGCTGATGATCGTTGTTACAGTGATTATAAGTCTATGGCATCCGCTGAGTCAAAAAGAAATGATGGTATTCAAGCGCTTGGAATAATGACTCCATCGGGTGATCATTATAAGATAGCAAAAGTATTTATTGAAAAAGGAATACATATTATTTGTGACAAGCCTTTAACCGCAACGGTTGAGGATGCTGTTAAATTAAAAAAAGTAATTTTAAAAAATAAAATTGTATTTGCATTAACACACAATTACTCAAGCTATCCAATGCTACGAGAGGCAAAAAATATTATTTCAAATCATAAATTAGGAAAAATCAATTTAATAAATGTTGAGTACCCCCAAGGTTATACAGTCGGAGTAAAAAAGAAAGATGAAAAAAGAACATTAAAATGGAGACTAGATAAAAAACAATCTGGGCCCTCAATGATATTATCTGAAATTGGAACTCACGCGTATCATTTGTTGAGATATGTGACTGGATTAGAAGCAAANGAAATATCAGCAGAAGTAAATTCATTATCCTCAGAAATTTCAGTTGATGATAATGCTTTTGTATTATTAAGAATGCGAAATAAGGCAAGAGGTATAATCTGGGTATCGTCTGCTGCTACTGGTGGAGAAAATGGTCTAAAAATTAGAGTGTATGGAACAAAAGGTTCAATAGAATGGTTACAGGATGATCCAAATAATCTAAAGTTTACAGAACTAGATAAACCAATGAAAGTTATAACAAGAGCAAGTAAATTAGTATCTAANTTTTCACTNTCATCTTCAAGAATTGCTGCTGGTCACCCNGAAGGTTTTTTTGAAGCTTTTGCAAATATTTATTCAGAATTNGCTGATCAGATTCATAATAAAAATAAAAAATATTCATTTCCAACAATTGATGATGGTGTTGCTGGTATTAAATTTATTTATGCAGCAAAAAAATCTTCTAATTTAAATTCAAAGTGGNTAAAAATCTAAAATGATTAATTTTGCCTTATTAGGAACAGGAAGAATTGGGAAATTACATGCGTCAATCATAAATGNTCATCCAGAAGCGAGCCTCAAATATGTTTATGACATTGATACAAGCTCTGCNAAAAAAATTGCAAAAAAATATAGTTGTGAAGTTGCANAGACTGCAAAGGAAGCAATTTCTTCAGATCAAATAAATGCTATTTTAATTGCTTCTGCCACCCCGACTCATACAGATTATATTTCTCTAGGAGCAGAATTTAATAAAGCTATATTATGTGAAAAGCCAATTGATTTAGATATAAATAAAGTAAATAAATGTTGGCAAAAAATTAAAAAATATAAACCAACTATTCAAATTGGTTTTAATCGAAGATTTGATCCTAATCATAATAAAGTTCAAAGTGAGGTTCTATCAGGAAAGATTGGAAACATTGAAATGATTGTAATCACAAGTAGGGATCCTTCTCCACCTGGCATTGATTATTTAAAACAATCTGGAGGTATTTTCAGAGATTGTTCAATTCATGATTTTGATTTAGCACGATTTATTCTTAATAATGATCCAATTGTAGAAGTTTTTGCACAAGGTTCAGTAAATGTTTCAAATGATTTTAAGGTTACAAATGATTATGATACAACTATGTGTTTTATGAAATCTAAAAAAGGGGTTTTAGTTCATATAAATAATTCAAGAAGAGCTGTATANGGTTATGATCAAAGACTCGAAGTATTTGGAAGTAATGGTATGCTAATTTCTGATAATGTTCCNAATAATGATATCAATTATTATAATCAAAATTTATCATTTGCAAAAAAACCAATTAAAAATTTTTTTATAGAAAGATACAAAGATGCTTACCAAATACAACTAGATCAATTTATTAAATCTATAAGAAATAAAAAAAATACATTAGTCACTTTTGAAGATGGAAAAAATGCTTTAATTCTTGCTAATTCAGCAACTAAATCAGTAAAATCAAATAAAGTTATCAAACCAAAATTTTAGTTAGTAGGTGAATTTTATGAATGAACAATTTAAAGATAAAGTCATAATAGTAACAGGAAGTACACAAGGTAGTGGTGCTGAAACAGCGAGATTATTAGCTAGCAGAGGTGCTAAAGCAATTACAATTTGTGGGAGACAAGAAAATAAAGGTCTTGAAGTTAAAAATCAGATTGAAAAATTAGGCACTGAGTGTTTGTATATAAAAGCAGACCTTAAAAATGTTGATGATTGCAAAAAAATTGTTTTAGAAACTGATAAAAAATTTGGAACGATAAATTCTTTAATTAATGTTGCTGGATATACAGAAAGAGGAACAATTCTAAGTGCTACTCTAGAAAATTATGAAAATAATTATAATATTAATACCCGTGCGCCTTTCATATTAATGCAAGAGACAATTAAAATAATGATTAGAGATAAGAACAAAGGAACAATTGCAAATNTATTATCTATGGCCATGTATAGTGGTATGCCATTTATTGTTGCTTACAGTGGGTCAAAAGCTGCTTTAGCTACAATGACAAAAAATATTGCAAATTCTGTTGCTAGTTATCAAATAAGAGTAAATGCGTTAAATATTGGATGGACAGATACTCCTGCTGAACATGATATNCANACAAGAGTTCANAAAAAAAATCCTAATTGGTTGAAAGATGAAGAAAAAAAAGTTCCTTTTAATAGATTGACTAAGCCTATCGATGTAGCAAAGGGATTAGCATTTATGTGCTCAGAAGAATCTGGATTAATGACAGGCAGTGTAATTGATTTTGATCAAACAGTACATGGTTGGCATTCTTATTCGGCATATGAGACAAGATTATTGGATGATTCTCTTTTAGGAGAATAATTAATCATTTATTTCTCAACCATTTTTTAATTTTTNACTATATTTTATAATTTACACAAATTTAAATATTAATTAAAAAACTAAAAATGGGAAAAAAATTAATTTCTATTAATGAAGGAAAATTATCAGATTTTAAACTTCATAGTATTTGGCTTCGTGAGAGATTAAATGGGAGTGAATTTGTAGACCAAAATAATCTACAACGTTTATATGAACCAAGCCTATTAGATGATAATTTATTAATAAATACTCATAGTGTTAATGAAAATATATTAAATGTTGAATTTAGTGATGGAGCAAAAGGATCTTTTAATATCGATGATCTTTATAATGAAATCAANAATATNGATNTCATACCTGAAAAAAAAATATGGNATGTCAGTGAACANAATTTGGAAATTTTTGATAATAATAAAATCTTTGANAATAAAAATGANCTTATCAANATGCTTAAAGTATTTTATCAATATGGTTATGTAATAATCGAAAATACAAAAGCAGAAGAAAATGAAGTTATAAATTTTGCTGAAAAATTAGGCCCAGTCCGAGCAACAAATTTTGGAAAATTATTTAACGTTGTCTCAAAACCAAATCCAAATGATCTTGCTTATACTGCATTAGAGTTAACATCGCATTCAGATAACCCATATAGAAAGCCTGTTCCTGGAATTCAATTACTTCATTGTATTGCTAATGAATCTACAGGAGGAGACTCAAGTTTAGTTGATGGTTTTAGTGTTGCAAATTTTTTAAAACATAACCAACCTGAATTTTATAAAGTATTAACTGAAACTAATGTTACTTTTAAATTTACAGATATTGATACTATTTTAGTTGATGAAGCAAAATTAATTGAACTAGATCATAATAATAACTTTAGACAAATACGATTTAGTGGAAGACTTGATTATGTTCCATTATTAGAGGAAAATAATCTTGATCTTTTTTATAANGCTAGAAAATATATGTTNAAACTTTGTAANTCTGATGATTTCAAAATTAAATTTAGATTATCTAAAGGAATGATTGCAATGTTTGATAACNTGAGATTATTACATGGAAGAACTAAATTTGATCCAAATACTGGNTTTAGACATCTACAAGGATGTTATATTGANCATGATGTNACTGANGGTAAGCTTAGAAGGTTANTAAAACCCTAATTGACTTCGAAGATCTTTTCAGCAGGATAAAAATTTAATATTTTACTATACCAATTACTAAAATTATTTCTTTCAATTAATGAAACTGTAAAACCACCAAATCCACCACCAGTCAATCTGGCGCCTAGAGCACCACATTCAACCGATCTCTGAACAATTAAATCAACATCTAAAGTAGATGCTTCAAAATCTTTAGAATATGATACGTGACTTTCATTCATTAATTTTCCAAACTCCTGAATATTATTTTCTATTAAATTTTTTTTCGCATTAATCACTCTATCATTTTCAAAAACTACATGCTTTGCTCTTTTTGCTATAGTATTATTGTCAAATTTATTTGTTTGAAAATTTTCTTTTTTAACTTCACCTAAATATTCTACACCAAGTTTTTTTTCAGCCTCTTGGAGTTCAGCAAATCTTTCATTATAAGAGCTATCTCTTAAATTTCGTTGTACTTCAGAGTCAATCAAACAAAATTTCCAATTTTCTGGAAAATTAATAAGTTCGTATTCTAAATTCTTACAATTCATAAAAAATGCTTTGCCATGAATACCAATAGAAGAAACCATTTGATCCATTATTCCTCCAGAAACACCTATGTAGTTAAATTCTACTTTTTTAGCTAATTTTGCAATTTCTGGATCTTTAATCTTTGTTTCAAAAAAACTATTAAGTGCCTTTAGTGTGGCTACACACAATGCTGAAGATGATGAAATACCTCTTTCTAAAGGTATATCAGATGAAATATAAATATTTAAAAATTTTGATGAAATCTTATTTTCATCAAAAAAAATATACAAACAACCTTTTATATAATCAACCCACTCATTGTTGCTCGATTTTTTGAAATCATTGAATATTTTTTTTTCTTTAAAATGTTGAGAATAAACNGTGAATTCATTAGAATTATTTTNAGATATCTCAATNGTATTTTTAAAAGANAANAGNGTAGGCATGACATATCCACCNGTATAATCAGTATGTTCACCAATTAAATTTACTCTTGCATGAGCACTTTCCTTTACTTCTGCGTCTATATTAAATATATCTTTAAAACTCATATAATTACTAGTTATGACTAATCAAATTAATATATCTTTTACAAATGAAAATAAATTAAAAATTATTCTTGATGATAAATTAGTAGNTTCAAATTTGAAACTGTGTTTCTCATTAGTTTATTCAATAAAATCTATATCAGGAGGTGAAATAACAAAGCAAATTGGNCGTTATTACGAGTTATCTATAAAAAAAAATACAATTTTATTAGATTTACAAATTCCTAAAATTGGTAACTTCAACCTTTCGTGTGGTCCGGAAGGTATTTTCATTATTGATACATTAAACAATAGTAAATTAAATATAAATGTTTCAGATTTGATATTTGAAAAACCAATTAAAAAGAAAACTTATGAAGATTTAAAAACAAAAAATTTTATACCTATTATTCCTGAGCCAGAAAAAATTNATTTACAAAATGAATTTATAAATATTGAAAATAAAACATTTAATCTAAATACGGAAATTGAAATTATTTCTAATTTGCAAAATATTATTTACAAATTGGATATTAATTTTACTTCTGAAAAAGGATTTCCAATTTTCTTTAAAAAAGATGATCAGTTATTAAACGATCAATATTTTATGCAGATAACAAAAGATAATATTGAGATTAAATACAATACTTATGGTGGAAAGCTATATGGTCTTATATCTTTAGTTCATTTAATTGATTTCTATCAAACAAAGCTTCCAATTTGTATAATACACGATAATCCAAAATATCAATGGAGAGGAATGCATCTCGATTGNGCAAGACAATTCTATACTATTGATGAAATCAAACGTTTATTTAATTACATGGCATTATTTAAGCTTAATAGATTTCACTGGCATTTAACAGATAACGAAGCGTGGAGAATTGAAATTAAAAAATATCCAGATCTAGCATTAAATGGAGGATACAGAGGATATAATTTTAAAATACCACCATTGTACGGAAGTGGTTATGATAAATACGGCGGATATTACTCACAGGAAGATATCAAAGATTTAATTATATATGCAAAAAAATTAAATATCGANATTATGCCTGAAATTGATTTACCAGCACATTCTTGGGCATTACTAGAAATNATGCCAGAACTTAGAGAACAGTCTTCAAATATAGTTAGTGAAGATGTTGGTTCGTATAAGAATAATACAATAAATCCTTCCTTAGAAAAAACTGTAACTTTTTTAAAAGATATGTTGAATGAAGTAAGTGATATTTTCTCATATGATGTAATTCATGTTGGCGTTGATGAAAGACCAAGTAATGCGTGGGAAGGTTCTCCAGCAATTATCGAGTTTATGAAAAAAAATAATATTAAATCACAAGAGGAATATCAAGATTACTATATGAATTTTTTAATAGATTTTCTAAAATCAAAAAATAAAAGAACAGCTGCATGGAATGAGGCGGCAGTGTCTCCTCATATCGATCATGGTGTGGGTGGAAGTGCTGGAAAAATTGATAAATCATGTTTGATCTTTTCATGGGAGCATTCAGATGTTGCAAAAGAAACTACAAATAAGGGATTTGAAACAATACTTTGTCCTGGTCAAAAAACATATTTTGATATGGCTTATAATAATTCAACTGAAGAAAGAGGTATTTGTTGGGCTGCAACTATAGAAGTAAAAGATATTTATGAATGGGACCCAATAAAAGATTTAAATAAATCAGAATTGATAAAAGGGTTACAAGGTCAACTGTGGTCAGAGACAATTACAGATAAAAAATTTTTTGATCAAATGATCAACCCAAGATTAGCAACTTTATCAGAAGTTGCATGGAAAGGAAAAATTTCAAGAAAATGGATAGAATTTCGTTCAGCACTTCTACATTCTATGGATTTTTTAAAAAAATTAGGCTGGCGATATCACAATTTTTAATGTTAAAGTAAAATAAATATGAAAATAGGCGCAGTCGGTTTTGGGAGTAGGACAGCAGGTGTTTATAATGAATTTTCAAAAGTTAATCCAAATTTTGAAATGGTTGCTTATGTAGATCCTCAGCCAATAGGTAAAGATTTTGCTGAGAAAAATAATTTTTTTCCAAATAAATCATATTCAAGTTTAAACGAAATGTTGGATCGAGAGAAACTAGATATGTTAATGATTGGGTCCCCCAATCATTTACATTTAGATCATATTAAGCTTGGATTAAGAGCAGGATTACAAATATTTGCTGAGAAACCTATAGTAATAAGCGAACAAGAAACTTTTGAGTTAGCAAAATTAATAAAAGAATATGGCAAAGAAAGAATTATTGTTGGCTTAGTTTTAAGATATTCACAGCAAGCAAGATCTGTGAGAAAATTATTAGATCAAAATGCTATTGGAAATATAATATCGATTGAAGCTTCAGAACATATCGTACCTTCGCACGGTGCTTTTTTTATGAGAAACTGGAGAAGAAAACAAAAATATTCTGGAGGCTTTATGCTGGAAAAATGTTGTCATGACATTGACTTTTATTCAATGATTACGAAGAGCAGACCAATTAAAGTTGCTAGTTTTGGTTCAAGAAGATCTTTTATACCCGAAAATCTTCCAGAGGGTTCTCATGAACAATATACAAAAGACAGACTGAAAGGTTGGGAGTCAAAATCAAATGTTTTTGATAGTGATGCTGATATTGTCGATCATCAAGTAGCAATAATAGAATATGCAAATAAAGCAGTACTATCTTTTCACACTAATATGAAAGTTCCAGACGAATTTAGAAGATTTGCAGTNATAGGATCTGCAGGAATGATTGAGGGAGATTTTGTTAAAGGATTTATGAAAGCTCATGATGAAAATAATAATGTACTTATTGATGAAGATTATGGAGCAGCTTTTGGAAAAGAAATTAAAGGTCATTATGGCGCAGATAGCATGATGGCTCAAGACATTAACAATTATTTATTAAAAAATAATAAAGAATTACCAGTTGGTGTAATAGAATGTATGGAGGCAGGAATTGTGGCTATGAAAATTGATGAAGCTAGAAATACTGGTAAAGTAATTGACTTAACAAGCACTTGGGATAAATTCGACTCTCTATTAAATTAGTAATTATGAATCAAAAATTAAAATCATATACCGCCCAAACATATATAGCATATGCACTAATTGCTCCTGCCGCTCTTTATATAATTCTTATTGTTGCTTGGCCATTATTAGAAACAATTAGATTATCTTTTACAAATTCTAGCTTAGCAGGAGAAGATTATGTTGGTTTAGAAAATTATCAAAAAATGTTTTCTAGTAAAAAATTTAATGGAATAGTGACCAGAACATTTGTTTGGATGTTTTTTTCNGTCTCTTTAAAACTTATTATTGGTTTAATTGGAGCTGTTTTACTTAATGCTAATTTAAAAGGAAGATCAATTTTCAGGGTACTTGTAATGCCTCCATGGGTAGTNCCAATNGCAATTGGNATGCTTGGCTGGTTATGGTTATATAACGGGTATTTTGGAATTATCGCAGGTGTAGGTATGCGAACTGGNATTTTGGACGGTCCTTTTGGATTTCTTGCTTACAAACAAAGTGCCTTTATTTCTACAATCATTGCAGATGTTTGGGTTGGAACACCAATGGTAACTGTTTTCTTTTTAGCTGCAATGCAGGGTGTGCCAAGAGATTTATATGAAGCTGCTTATTGTGATGGCGCTTCAAGATGGGATAGATTTTTTAAAATTACATTACCTCAAATCACTCCTGTCATTATTACAATGTCATTATTATCTGCTATTTGGACATTCAACTCNTTTGAAATAATTTGGATATTGACNGAAGGTGGGCCAAGNGGTNCNACAACNACNTTNATTATCGANACNTATAANCAAGCATTAGGNAATTATAAATTTGGAAGAGGTGCTGCTAGAGCCGTAGTCGTAATGATTTTACTAATGTTATTTGCAGGATTTTACTTAGCTTTACTTGCTAGAATTAATAAGAAAATTTCTCATGAATAAATATAATCCTTTTGAAAAAATATTGATNTATTTTGGCATCTTTGTCTTCATGACTTTTATTCTTTTGCCTTTTATNGAAATGTTTTATGCNTCGCTTCGNCCNTTAGATCATTTATTTNGNTCNCCATACCAATTTTATTCAGATGATTTATCTTTTTGGGCTTATCNAGAAATGTGGAATACGGTACCAATGCTTGGAAGATATATCTTTAATAGTTTTTTTCTGGCTTCCTGCGTTGCTATACTAACTCTCGTCTTTGTTATTCCTGCAGCTTATGCATACGCACGTTTTAAATTTCCCGCTAAGAATACAAGCTTATACATACTCTTAGCAATTAATATGTTTTCAGGAGCAGTAATTTTAATACCTCTATATAAACTCTTAAGGACTTTAGGTTTATTAAATAGTTATCAATCTATGATTATTCCGGGAGTGGCTTTTTTAATNCCNACTGCNATTTGGCTGCTAAAGTCTTACTTTGAAAAAATACCAATAGATTTAGAAGAGGCAGCTTTTGTTGACGGGGCTTCAAGAGTACAAATACTCAGACACATCATAGCTCCTTTAAGTACACCTGGATTAGTTGTAGTTGGTATTTATGCATTTATAGGTGCATATGCTCAACAATTTTTATTTGCGATTACATTTAACCAGAAAAAAGAATACATGCCAATTCCAACAGGGTTATATGAATTTATAGGATATCAAAGNGTTAAATGGAATGAAATGATGGCAGCTGCTTTAGTAGGNATGTTNCCNGTTTTATTATTATTTGTATTTTTACAAAAGTATATNGTNGAGGGNCTTACNGCNGGTGCGGTAAAAAACTAAATTGGATAAATATAATATATACGAAAAGATATTATTATATTCAGGAATATTAGTCTTTATGATTTTTATTCTTTTACCTTTTGTCGAAATGTTTTACGCATCGCTTCGACCTTTAGATCATTTATTTAGATCTCCTTATCAATTTTACTCAGATGATTTATCTTTTTGGGCCTATCGAGAAATGTGGAATACTGTACCAATGCTTCCACGATATATTTTTAACAGTTTTTTTCTTGCCTCAGTTACTTCTATTATTACTTTGCTTTTTGTAATTCCTGCAGCTTACTCTTACGCACGTTTTAAATTTCCTTTTAAAAATTCTTCACTCTATATTTTATTAGCAATTAATATGTTTTCAGGNGCAGTTTTATTAATTCCTCTNTATAAAGTATTAAGAACATTTGGTTTGCTAAATACATATCAAGCTATGATAGTTCCCGGTGTTGCTTTTTTAATACCAACTGCAATTTGGCTGCTAAAGTCTTACTTTGAAAAAATACCAATAGATTTAGAAGAGGCAGCTTTTGTTGATGGAGCTTCAAGAGTACAAATACTCAGACACATAATTGCACCTCTTAGTACACCTGGTCTGGTAGTTGTTGGGATATACGCTTTTATAGGATCTTATGCTCAACAATTTTTATTTGCGATTACATTTAATCAGAAAAAAGAATATATGCCTATCCCTTCAGGGCTGTATGAATTTATTGGCTACACAACAGTCAAATGGAATGAAATGATGGCAGCCTCTCTTGTTGGGATTGCCCCTGTCTTAATAATTTTCCTTTTTCTACAGAAATATATTGTTGCTGGACTCACTTCTGGGGCAGTAAAAAACTAGAAAAATACCCAAAAACTAACTTGCTTCATAGAGCCAGTTAATGTTATCTCTTTTTTATATTTAAATGGAGGAATTATGAATTTCAAAAAACTATCTTCATTTCTTACAATAGCTATACTTTCACTAGTTGGTTTTAAAACTTATGCTGCTGAAGTACACGGAGTATTTTGTGGCGGTGAGCTTCGACCTAATTATGTTGAAATAGCTGATAAGTACATGGAAGACAATCCTGGAGTTACTGTAACTCTAGAGGCTGTTCCTTGGGGAACATGTCAGGATAAAGTAATCAATCTTGCTATTGCAGGTGATCCTGTTGCATTTTCATATGTTGGATCAAGAACTCTAAAAGGTCTTGCAGAAAACGGACATATTTTAGAAACAAATATACCTGCTTCTCAAAAAGCAATGTATCAACCAGGTATCCTAAACACAGTTACACACATGGGTAAAACTTGGGGTTTCCCTCATGCGTTTTCAACTAAAGCACTTTTCATGAATTGTGGTCTTTTAGAAAAAGCAGGCGTTGCATGTGAAGGTCCTCAAACTTGGGACGAATTATATTCAATGGCTGAAGCTGTAACAAAAAATGTTGATGGAGCATCTGGAATTGGACTAGCTGGTAAAGATTTCGATAACACTATGCATCAATTCTTAAACTACCTATACAGTAATGGAGGACAAGTTATTGATCCAGTTACAAACGAAATAACCTTGAATTCATCTAATGCTGTTGAAACATTAGAATTTTATGGAAAATTAGCAAATGTTTCTCAAGAAGGCCCTTTAGCTTGGGAGAGATCTCAATTAACAGAACTATTTAATGATGAAAAAATTGCTATGTATATTAATGGACCTTGGGGTAGAGGTCAGCACAAGGAAGGTCTAGATGTGAAAACAGTTAGAATTCCTGCTGGACCACAAGGAAGTCAAGGTACTCTTTTAATTACAGATAGTCTTGCTGTTTTTTCTAACACTGGTGTTGAGAAAGAGGCAATGGAAATAGCTAGCATAATCGCTTCAGGTGACTCTCAATACAGTCTTGATACTGATTGGGGCTTAACACCAATTATGCAATATCCTCAAATTGGAAATGAAGCTCCGTATAATGAAGATTATTGGATGATGTTTATTGATGCGATCGGTGATGGTGGACCAGAGCCACTGTTTGTAGACTACAAAGCTTTTCAAGCTGTTATGAACTCAATGATCCAAGGAGCAATTCTTGGTGAAGGAGATGCAGCAGATTTAGTAGCTGAAGCTGCTGAAGAGTTAGAAGAATACAAATAATNANATTATTTTGCTAGGGCAATATTTGCCCTAGCATCTAGTTTAAAATTTAAATGAGTAAATTAACAAGATCCTATTCATCAAAAATTAATTCAATTTTAAAGAAGATATTAAAAGAAGAAGAAAAAAAATTCGTACAGTGTGCTAAGTTAATTAGTAAATCATATAAAAACGGTGGGCAGTTATATATTTTTGGAACTGGACACTCTAGATTACTTGGAGAAGAGTCATTTCANAGAGCAGGNGGTTTTGCNGCNGCNTGTCCAATAAGAGATGATGATCTCAGTTTTAAAAAAGGAGCAAGAAAGGCCACTGCTTTAGAAAGAACTCCAAATATTGCAAAAAAAGCTCTAGCTAAATATAAAATTACTAGCAAAGATATTTTGATGATTGTATCTAATTCAGGTGTCAATCACGCACCAGTTGAAGCAGCATTAATTGCTAAGAAAAAGAAAATAAAAACNATTTCACTAACATCTGTGAAATACTCAAAACAAGCTCCTCTATCTAAATTGAATAAAAGATTATTTGAAATAACGGATATATTCATTGATAATAAGATACCGCCAGGTGATGCAATCATAAATATTAAAGATAATATGGTTGGACCAGCTTCAACAATTACAGGATCTTTTATTTTAAATTCAATTTTAATTGAAGTTGCAAATATCTTAAAGAATGAAAAATTGTTCCCATTCTACATCAGTGTAAATATGCCAAATGCTAAAAAAAATAATGATAAATTAGAGAAAAAATTTAGTAAAATTAATCCTCATTTATAAGTTTTTTTAATTTTTTTAAAAATCAACAAATTACTATATAAGATATTAAATTTAGATGACTGATCAAAATAAAGTTAGTGGAAAAATTATCAATTATAATTCTTCCTATGTTGGTGATGTATATTTCAGTGAAAAAATTAATGAGTTAAAAATAAACGACTCTGATGATTATGATAATATTATAATTCCTGGTTTTATTGATCTTCATTGTCATGGTGGTAATGGATTTGATGTAATGGAGGGTTCACAATCAATCATTGAAATGTCAAAGTATCATTTACGACATGGAACAACATCAATTATGCCAACTACTTGGACTAATTCCTTAGAAGATACTATTTCAGCATTAAAAGGATTTAATGAATTAAAAAATGATAATCAAAACATTCTTGGTGTCCATTTGGAGGGACCTTTTATTAATCCTAATAAACTTGGTGCTCAACCAAATTTAACTGAGAAACCATCTTTAGAGTTTGTAAAAAAAATTCTTGAAATTTCTGATGTAAAAATCATTACTTTAGCTCCAGAAATTGATGGAATGCAAGAATTTATAAATGATTTAGTGGAGCTAAATATTAAGATTCAATTTGGCCACACTTTGGCAGACTTTGATTGCTGTGAAAAAATTATGAAAGATCATGAAATTGGTTTTACACATTTGTATAATGCNATGTCTGGTAATGATCATAGATCTCCAGGAGTTTTATCAGCTGCTCTTTCAAAAGGAAAATATGCTGAAATAATCTGTGATAATATTCATGTTAGTAAAGAAGCAATAAAAATTGCAAAAAAATGTATTCCAGGGCTGTATGCGATAACAGATTCTATTAACGCTAGTGGACTAAATGATGGAGAATATATTTTTGCAAAAAATAATATAAAAAAAGAAAATCATTCAGTAAAAATTAAGTCTGACGGTACTTTAGCAGGAAGTATTGTTACTATGGATCAAACTTTTAAAAATTTAATATCAATGAATTTTTCATTAGAAGAAGCAGTCGCTTTAACTAGTTATAATGCTTCTAAATATATGAATCTAGACAATGTCGGTGTAATTCAAAAAAATTTTTTAAGTAATTTTCTTATTTTAGATAAAGAATTTAATCTTAAAGAAGTTTATTTAAGAGGAAAAAAAATTAATGTCTANTTCCCAAGTTTTATCNGAAGCACTCTCNATTCCAAATAAAATTAATCATTTTATCTTGAATGATAAAAATAATTANCAGGAAATATCAAGTTTAATATCAGAAAAAAAAATTGATTATGTTGTTACTGTGGCAAGNGGNACTTCAGATTGTGCNGCTCTTTATTTNTCTTATATGTTTGCAAAATATCTTGGTNTACCNACNTACAGCATGCCNCCATCTATAATAACTTTAGAAGAATCAAAATTTNATTTTTCNAGAGCATTAGTNTTCATTATTTCTCAATCNGGAAAAAGTGAAGATTTGGTTGAATGTCANAAAATGGTANAAAAAATGGGAGCAAAGACNATATTAATAAGTAATAACTTAANTAGCCCNATNNNAAANACATCCAATTATTTTTTTGATATAAATGCTGGAGAAGAAAAAAGTGTTGCAGCAACAAAAACTTTTGTTTTGTCTTTANTNATAATTTTAAAGCTTGTTTTTAATACTCTTAATAAAAAAGATATTAATAAGCATATTGAAAAGCTAAGTGATCATTTAATTTTAGATAGTAAAAATCAATGGAATCCAAATCTATTAGATAAAACCATAAGTAATGGNTATATAATTAGTAGGGGTGTTGGATACGCAATTTCTAATGAAATATCTTTAAAGTTTAAAGAGTTATGTCAAGAAATGATAGAACCTTTTAGTAGTGCTGAAGTAATGCATGGACCAAAAAGCTTGATAGAAAACTCATTCAAGTTATTTACTATATCACTTAGAGATAAAAGTGGGATGATAGTAGCAAAAGATTCTAATCAAATTATTTCACTAACTAATCTTCACTATGAAATTACCTATGATGAAAACTCGAATACAAAATTAAGATATAACACTAGTGAAATGATAGAATTAGATCCAATTATAGTACTATCAAAATTTTATCCATGGATAGTTAATTACTCTTTTGAAAAAGGATTAGATCCAGACAATCCTAGATATCTAACTAAAGTAACACAAACATTCTAATTTGAATAATATTGATATAGCAATTATTGGCGCAGGTTCTGCAGGAAGTATAATAGCAAATAAACTTCTGANTNAAACTAATTTTAATATAGCTCTTATTGAGGCTGGGCCTAAAGATAACAATCCTATTATTGATGTTCCTCTTGGTTATGGAATGACATTTTATAATAAAAAAATTAATTGGAACTTCTACTCAGAAAAACAAGATAATTTATTCAATAGGCAAATATATTATCCGAGAGGTAAAGTTTTAGGTGGCTCTGGNTCAATAAATGCAATGGTCTATGCAAGAGGATTAGAAACAGATTATGAAAATTGGGGTAGCAATAAGGAATGGAGTTTTGAAAATATAAAAAAAGTATACAGTTCNATGGAGCAACAAATAAATCATGATAAAGAATTTCTTACAAAAGAAAAGATTCCAGTAAATAATGTAAGTAAGCATCATCATCCAATTTTAGAATATTTTTTTAATGCTAGTAATGAAATTGGTATTAAAAAAAATACAAATTTAACTACATCAATCGAAAATCAAGTAGGTCATTATAATATTAATACTTACAANGGTACTAGACATTCATCATCAAAAGTATTTTTAAAGCCTGTATTAAAAAATCCNAGACTTACAATATTAGACAATACTCAAGTTAAAAATTTAATAATTAAAGATAAAAAAATTACTGGTATTAAAATTCA
>FUFK010046996.1_pt1 | contig 15962 bp, 18 predicted proteins | sample 1021851 | NCBI WGS metagenome assembly FUFK01 (sample SAMEA51879418, study PRJEB19060) | metagenome | reverse complement strand
CATTTATCATGGAGAAATAATCGTGCAAAATATTCTTAGTTTTTTTACATTGATTACTTAACAGAATAAAATATGATTGATCTACCAAATACTAAAATGTGCCATTTAGAATTTCAAGATGAATGGCTAACCATTTCACTTGATAATCAGAAGAAGAGAAATGCTTTATCATCTGAATTAATTGTTGAAATGATGGAGATTTTTGATTTAGTCAGAGATGAAAAAGTAGTGCGTGGTATTTTAATTAAAGGGCAGAATAATATTTTCTGCTCTGGTGCTGACTTGGATGAGTTACATCAGATTACCTATAACAAAAGTCGGAGTGAAAGAATGACCATTGGCATGAGTACAAAAATTGGTCATTTACTAAATCTTATTGATGCTATACCAAAGCTTACTGTATCAGTCATCGAAGGGCCCTGTATAGCAGGAGGATTCGGGATGGCATGTGCAACTGATGTAATTATTACAACGCATGATTCAGTTTTTAGGCTATCTGAAACAAGACTTGGACTAACCCCCTCGCAGATTGCACCATATGTTATAAGAAAGATTGACTACTCCAAAGCTCGATTGCTAATGCTTCTAGGTGATAGTATTGATGGTAAAATTGCATATGATATTGGTCTAGCAGATTATTTGGCAACAACAGAAAAAGAAGTGCAAGATCACATTGACCAGATTAAATCAAAATTGAATAAATGTTCCCCAAATGCTTTTGCAATTACAAAAAGTGTGGTTTCGAAACATGCCTCAATAAACATACAAAAAGCTGCAGAATTATTTAGCGAATGTGTCAAACACCCAGAAGGAAAAGAAGGCCTCGAGTCTTTTTTTGAAAAACGTAATCCATTTTGGGTCAATAACAGAAGCAAATCATAATATTTTTAGTTTGAAATGTCCCAAAGTTTTAGAGCTATAGTAGTTAGTAATAAGGACGATAAGTTTGATATAGAGATCAAAGATAGAACGATTGACGAGCTTCCTGATGGTGATCTTTTGATTCGGGTGGAATTTTCATCATTAAACTATAAAGATGCCCTATCTGCTACTGGCGCAAAAGGGGTAACAAAAGTGTACCCTCATACACCAGGTATTGATGCTGCAGGAATTGTTGAACAATCTAATAATGAACATTTCCCCATTGGATCTTCCGTAATTGTCACTGGCTTTGACCTTGGGATGGATACAAGTGGTGGGTTTTCAGAGTACATAAGAGTACCAAGCCAGTGGGCAGTAAAATGTTCTTCTAATTTTTCAACCAAAGAAGCAATGATGCTGGGGACAGCGGGTATGACAGCGGGACTGGCAATCTTATCAATAGCTGATAAATTGCTTCTAGATAAATCTAAGGCAGTAGTCAGTGGAGCAACTGGTGGCGTAGGAAGTATTGGAGTAAAGCTATTGTCTAAACTTGGGGCTGATGTTACGGCAATAACAGGGAAAATGGACAAAAAATCATGGTTAATGGAACTCGGTGCATCCAAGGTAATAGATAGAAAAAGGTTTATTGATTCTACAAAACATCCTCTGAGTAAAGGAAAGTATGATATTGCTCTTGATGTTGTAGGAGGGCGAATTCTGTCTTCTATTATTGCATGTATGAATTATGATGGAATTATTACAACATGTGGTAATGTTGGTGGACCAAAATTTGAGACAAACGTCTTCCCTTTTATACTAAGGGGCAATTCACTAATTGGAATAGACTCTGCGGCTTGCTCAATTGAAAAGAAAAAGATGATATGGGAAAACTTTTCATCTAAGTGGAGATTGAATGGGCTTGAAAAAAACTCCAAGATAGTGAGTTTAAAAAATATGATCCCTGAAATTGAGAAAATCCTAAACGGAAACCAAACCGGCCGCGTGGTGCTTAGGTTTTAACTGCATCTATTAATAATCAATGCTAAAAATTTTAGATAATATTGATAGAAGTCTACTAGTATGGCTCCACGAAAACCATGTCCCAATATTGGATCAAGTAATGCCATTCATTACAGATGCAGATAATTGGACCATACCTATTTTATTTTTGATTTTATATCTTGGATTTTTTCAAGGAAAAAAAGGGAAAGTTGCTCTCTGTTTACTAATTATATCACTGTCACTAAGTGATTCTATCTGTGCTCAAATATTGAAACCAACCTTTGAAAGAGTTAGACCATCACATATGTCAATCGAAGGTTTGAATCTATTAGTGTCAAAAGGTGGAAAATGGAGCATGCCATCTAACCATGCATCTAACATGTTTTCCTTAGCGGTAATTCTTTCCTACTTTTTTGGCAGATTCAAACTAATTCTATTCTGCTTAGCAACAATCATTGGGATCTCAAGGGTATACGTTGGGGTCCATTATCCTGGTGATGTGATAATTGGGGCCCTAGTTGGATACTCAATAAGNTGGGTAATTATCACTCTTTGGGTGATCTTAAAAATGAGAGAGTTAAAAAGACGTCANACTTGGGTCTGGTATGAAAGCGAACCGCCTATATTTAAAAGCTAATTTGGAAGATTTTCTTCGGGAGGTTTTACTCCAAATGAAGAAAATCCTTCCCCCTTGGTAGGCATCTTAATTTCCCCATGCTTTGACTCAAACTTTTTGATATTATCATTTAAAGCTGCNANGTAGGCTTTAGCATGCTGGGGTGCCATTATTATCCTTGAATGGACCTTTGCTTTTGGGACGCCAGGAAGGAGTCTTGTAAAATCCATAACAAACTCCGCTGGTGAATGAGTAACTACTACAAAATTAGCATATTCGCCCGAACTAATTTTTTCATCTAGTTCAATATTTATCTGTTGAATATTTTTTTTATCTTTATCCATTATTATTGTGTCCCCTTTTTCGTGCTGAAATCTCTTTCATTGAATTCCTCCCAATCATCATTGATTCCATCAAACTGAGTATAATCCTTTATTCCTGTATCTTCTTCTACATTCTTTGGGTGAAGTTCGTTTTCATAAATATTAAAAAGATCTTTCTTCTTCTCATATTCACTAGGGTCGCCCTCTTCTTCTTTTGTCTGATCAAGATCATCTACATCATCACTATACACATCTTGATCAAAAAAGTCTAGATTTTCAACTATCCCATTAGCCATTAAAAANTCNAGNAAATCAAGGTATTTTCTATTTTTGAGATCAGTAGCNCANTGGGGACACTTTAGAGCATCCCTTAGATCTATCTCTTCAATAGTATTTTCACAAGCTGGGCAGATTAAACCTTCAAGCATTTCTTTTTCTCTCTAAAACCGGCGGNTAATATAAAGGCCAACATTTCGGTTGGCAATAGTTTTACAGCATCATATATATAAATAATTTATTCAGAGCGCATACCTAAAATCATCTCAACAACTTGATAACTTCCCTCCAAAAAACTATTCTCCAATGGCTGAATGACCACGGAATATAGATCATCTGCGATTGGTGATTGAAATCCTATCTTGATTGGTATTTTCAGCTGTAATGATAATAGAGAAAGACATTGATTAAAAGACTGATTTAGATCAACAAGAGCATCAAAGCTTTGATGTCCAATTCTATCTAATACTGCATTGGTCTTTATTGCACCAAACCAGTTAACATCATCTTCTGTATAGGTTATAAAATCAGAGTTTGGAATATTATCATAAAAACTAAGACTATCTTGGTGTGTAACAAACTTAAAGTCCAAAGATACGTTGCTTTTGCTCCTTTTTATAAAGTGAGCTACCACCTGAGCAGCATCTTTTTCTGGAGGTAAAAAGAAAAGAACACTCTTCACACCTTTTCCTGAGTCAGTAATCTTAACCAAGGGAGTTGTATAAAATCCTCTGTTTAAGATCTTTTGATAGAAAAGTAGTACTTTAGTTCGAAATGGAATTTTCATACCAGAATATAAGTACTGGTAATTTGCAGACAAACAATCTCNCANTNACATTCTTATTAANTTTNNTGTATAAATTTTGANCAACTAANTAGGCTTANAATGTCATTTAACAAAAAATTACTTTGGGGNGGNCTNGGATGGGTNGTNGCAGGGCCAATAGGTGCAATCCTTGGATACGCTTATGGATCTATGAATGCAGATCCTAAAGTTGAAAATTTTGGTTCAAGTTCTGGGAGAAGATATGCTCCTAAAACCCGTCACGGTGATTTCGTAATCTCAGTTTTAGTTCTTCTTGCAAAAGTAATGAAGGCGGATGGTAAACTATTAAAATCCGAACTGGATTATGTAAAAAACTTTTTAATACAGCAATTTGGAGTGTTACAGGCAAAGGAATTAATGATGGTATTTAAAGATATTCTTGACCAAGAGTATCCACTTCGAGATGTATGTCGTCAAATACAAAGATCAATGGANCATCCAAGNCGACTAGAACTCATTCACATTTTATATGGACTATCTGCAGCAGATGGAGATGTACATGAAAAAGAGGTTCAAGTAATTCAAGCGATTGCTAACTATCTCAATATCAACAAAAGTGATTATGAATCAATAAAAGCTACATTTGCAAAAGATAAGGGTGCACCCTACAGGATTCTTGAAATAGATGAATCTGCTAACGANGAAGAGGTAAAAAAAGCNTTCAGNAAAATGGCTAATAAATATCACCCGGATAAAGTNTCTCANTTNGGNAAAGAGATGCAAGACCTTGCAGANGAAAANTTCAAGGCNGTNAATGACGCATATCAGCAAATAAAAGAGCANCAAAAATCGTCATGAANAAAGAAANNCCNGGTNAGTTNCCATANAAGCGAGGTATTTACANNGANATGTATAAAGANAGAACCTGGACNATGCGCCAATATGCTGGTTTTACTTCTAGCGANGAATCAAACCAACGTTTTCTAAAATTACTTGAGAATGGTGTTACGGGACTATCTATCGCTTTTGATTTACCAACACAAATTGGGTATGATTCTGACCACCATATGGCCAATGGTGAGGTTGGTAAAGTTGGTGTTCCAATATCCATACTAGATGATATGGAGCGTTTATTTAAAGATATCCCATTGGGNGATGTGTCCACATCAATGACCATAAATGCAACAGCACCAATGCTATTAGCTTTTTATATCGTGGCTGCAGAAAAAAAAGGGGTAAAGCTAGAAAAATTAAAAGGGACCGTCCAAAATGATATCCTCAAAGAGTATTCTGCAAGAGGAACCTATATTTTCCCACCAAAGGCCTCAATAAAATTGGTAACAGACTTAATGTCCTTTTGCTATACTAACGTTCCCAATTGGAATACGATCTCAATCTCAGGTTATCACATTCGGGAAGCTGGAAGCACTGCTGTACAAGAATTAGCATTTACATTTGCAAATGCGATTGAATATGTTCGATCAGCAATAGACCATGGTCTAGATCCTAATAAGTTTGGACCAAGATTATCTTTCTTTTTTAATTCACATAACGGCTTTTTGGAGGAGATAGCCAAATTTAGAGCAGCAAGAAAATTATGGGCGATAATTATGAGAGATCGTTTTTCGGTTACAAATGAAAAGGCTCTATTTTGCAGATTCCATACCCAGACCGGTGGATCTACACTTACAGCTAATCAAATTGACAATAATGTTGTTAGAACCACCATTCAAGCCCTCTCTGCGGTTTTAGGCGGNACNCAATCNTTACATACTAACAGTANGGACGANGCCCTTGCGCTTCCATCTGAAGATGCTGCAGAATTAGCGCTAAGAACACAACAGATTATCGCATTAGAAAGCGGTCTAACCTCATATCCCGACCCATTTGGTGGAAGCTATGTTATCGAAGAACTAACAGAAAACTTTTATAAAGAAGCAATGCTTATCATTGATGAGATTGATGCTATAGGTGGTTCAATTGCTGCAATCGAGAATGGCTATATAGAAAATGAAATTACAAGAAGTGCGTATGAGTATCAAAAACAGGTTGAAGAAAAAGAAAGATTAATAGTTGGTATCAACATACATGAGAAAGAGGATTTATCTGAGCAACATATTCAAAATATTGATTCAAAGAAAGTCGATATTCATATAAATAGATTAAAAGACTTAAAGAGGAATCGAAATAATATGGAAGTTCAATCTTCACTTGGCATACTGAAAAGAATTGCAAAAACAGATGAAAATGTCATGCCTCAAATTATAAATTGCGTGAAAAGTAAGTGTACTCTTGGAGAAATTTCTGATGCATTACGCAAGGTTTATGGAGAGTATTGACCTATTGAATACGTTTTCAAAAATCATATCAATCATAATTAATCCGTTATTGGTAGCACCACTTAGTTTTGCAATATTGATCTATCTTGATGCTCCACTGGAAATGAAACACATTTTCTTCTTCATATCTGTTTTATTCACTAATATTCTTCCNCTAATTACGATATACAATTTCATTAGATTAGGTAAAATATCTTCCTTTGATGCCCCAATAAAAGAGCAGCGTATAGAACTTCTTGCGATTGCTGCAATCTATAACGCAGTTGGCTTTATGTTGTTGTGGTACTTGGGAGCTCCAACAATTGTAAACGGATTAATGTTTTGCTATGCAGTTAACACCGCAATTGTATGGCGGATTACAATGACATGGAAGATATCCATTCATATGATTGGACTTGGTGGACCAATTGTTGCTCTCTGGTTAGCTGGTTATAAGTACCCCTTGTTGATGGGGACTGCATTGGTAACTGTTGGCGCTTCCCGCTTGTTTCTTAAGGCACACACTTTCTCCCAAGTTATTGTTGGAACAATACTTGCCATGGGCTTAGCATATTTTGAATTAACCTATTTATTTCTTTAAATGATATTTACAAACCTTATACAAACAAACCTGAGGACCAAACACTTTGGTAAAGAAATAGAATATTACCAGAGACTAGAGTCAACAAATGTTGAAGCATGGGACCTCATAAAATCAGGTGAAGCTACAAATGGAATGATCATTATTACAGACAACCAGATAAAGGGAAGAGGCCGAAATGGGAGTTCATGGTTTATGGCACCAAGTAAGGGGCTAGCAATGTCAATAATTCTTAACCAAAAATTTACGATAGAAGAAGCCGAACTAATCCCAATTGCTGTTGGTGTATCTATCGCAAAAGCCATTGAAAACAGAGGAGCGAAGCCCCAACTAAAGTGGCCAAATGATATTTTTATTAATGGTCGAAAATGTGGTGGGGTGCTCTGTGAAAGCAAGGTATCATCAAATTTTATACATTCGATGGTCATAGGAATTGGTTTAAACATTAATGAAACTGAAACCGATTTTCCAGAACCCCTTAGGGATAAGTCCACATCGTTATCCATAGAAACAGGCCACTCCAACCAGAGAGAACTAGTTTGTGCAATTATCACTACGTTTTTAGAGAGATCAATGGAAGATCTCAAAACAAATATTAAACTNTGGGAAAATTATTGTTCACACATGGATGACCTTGTTGCCTTTCGATATAATAATTCTGAACAGAAAGGTATATTCAAAGGGATTGACCAGCATGGCCATGCGATGATAGATATTGAAAATAAAGTACATGTTTTCCCCTCTATTAGGCTAAAGTAAACATTCTATTTAGTGCTTTATTCAAACCAACCTTAATAAGAAAAGATTACTTTGGATAAGGGTGTTGATGGTTTTGACTTAATATTAAAACGGACTATAATTTTGGGCTCTAAATTTTATATAAAAAAGTATTCTTCCCTAAGATATAAGATAGTTTATGAATGATATTAAAACATTAGTGANANCAACTCAACCCCTCATTGATATTGATGTGGAATTAGTTTATTTAAAAGAGAAGCTTAATTCTCACAAAATATACCAGGTCTTAAAATCAGTAAATGATGTTCAGGTCTTTATGGAGAATCATGTTTTTGCAGTCTGGGATTTCATGTCGGTACTGAAAGCATTACAATTGGATTTAACTACTGTTGCCGTACCATGGACACCAAATAACAATCCAAATACTGCGCGATTCATAAACGAGATTGTGCATGGAGAAGAAAGTGATTTAGATATAGATGGCCAGCCAAAGAGCCATTTTGAGATGTATCTGGATGCAATGACAGAAGTCAATGCAAACAGGATACAGATTGATTCTTTTATTAAAAGTATTAATTCTAACNANAGTGTATTCGATGCATTAAATAGGGTCGANATNANTGACGATGTNAAAGANTTTACNCATTTCACCTTTGAAATNATTGAATCTGGGAAAATTCACTGCATAGCAGCTGCATTNACCTATGGAAGAGAAGATATCATTCCTGAAATGTTTATCGAGATCATAAATGAATTAGAACCTGGGAACGTCCATTGTAATAAACTAAAATATTATCTAGAAAGGCATGTTGAGATTGATGGAGATCTCCATGGTCCTATTGCAAGGGAGATGGTGAAAGAATTATGTGGGACAGATAAAAAGAAGTGGGAAGAAGTTTTAAATGTTGGTAGAGAATGTATTTTGAAGAGAATCCAACTATGGGATGCGATTCATGATATTATAGTTTGAGAGATTCCATATACTAAAGGTAGCTACAACATGCCTTTAACATTCCGTAACTCATTCACTCCATTTTTATAAACTGCATGGTCAAAAGACCATTTTAAACATGCTGCTCCAACCTCTCCATCCTTTCTTAGTGCAATGTATCCAATTTGAAAATCAGGATTCCCTCCATGCGCTTTAATAACTCTNTTNANAGCCTCTTCACATGCCTCATCAGGGCTGTATCCTTGTCGCATCAGTTCGACTACAAGAAAACTTCCAGTAGATTTGATAACCTCCTCCCCCAGACCTGTTGCAGCAGCACAACCAACTTCATTATCAACAAATAATGCNGCCCCTATAATAGGGCTGTCTCCAACTCTACCATGCATCTTATAGGCCCAGCCACTGGTTGTACACGCACCGGCAAGATTTCCCTTCCTGTCTTGAACTAGAACAGAGAGAGTGTCATGCGTTTCGTGAGGAGTCATTTCTCGCCTATCTTTTAACCATTTTTTCCANTCTTTTTNTGATTTCTCAGTAAGAAGGTTNATTTCTTCGAACCCTTTTGATTTCGCAAATTGTTTTGCACCCTCACCAACTAGCATAACATGCTTTGTATCATCCATTACCATTCTTGCTACTGATACAGGGTGCTTTATATTCTGTAAAAATGCAACAGATCCAGCGTTCCCAGTTGAATCCATAACGCAGGCATCTAAGGTTACATGGCCTAGTTCATCGGGCAGACCACCATACCCAACAGAATTATTTTCTACATCAGATTCAGCGTGCCTTGCTCCTGCCTCTGCAGCATCCATTGCAGACCCCCTGCTTTTTAATACCTTCATGGCTTCTTCATTGGCAGGTATACCAAAATTCCAAGTAGACAGTATTACAGGATTGTTTTTATTATTTTTTATTTTATTTGATTTCGCTAGAATCATTGGGGATGAAGCGCCAGCCAAACTAGCCATCAGAAACTGCCTTCTTTTCATCGCACACTCACTTTTTATATTTATTGTTGCTCTTTATATAATTAAATATATTGATAATTTATTGACAAGATGAATTATGTTCAATAAATCATCAAACGAGGCTCTTCTTTAAGCGAATTAGCGTGATTTCAGCTGGAACTCCAATCCTTAGTGGAGGTCCCCAATAGCCAGTTCCTCTGTTCACATAAATCTGTGTTCCATCATGGTTGTAGTGCCCAGCAAGGTATGCGTTTGCAAGTTTTGTTGGGTATGTAAATGGCCAAAATTGTCCACCATGTGTATGCCCAGACAATTGAAGATCTACACCTGCATCATGGACTGAATAAATACTATTTGGCTGATGGGCTAACATAATTTTTGTAGTAGNGTTATCAACAGATTTAATTGCCTNNTTTGGATTTGATCTGTGNGANTTGATTATTTGATGTGCTCTAAAGTCTGTTATTCCNGCAACTGCTATATNTTTTCCATTCTTGGTTATTAATCTGTGNTCATTAATGAGGTTTGTCATACCNAGTCGATCAGTCTCATCAAGCCAGGATTCCGCACCAGAATAGTATTCATGATTACCAGTGACGAAAAAGGTGCCATGCCTAGCAACCATATCTTTAAATGGTTGCAGTTCTTTTGATAGGTGTTTTACAGAACCATCAACCATGTCACCAGTNACAGCAATTAAATCAGGATTAACATTTTCNATTTTACGNAACACATCATCAACATAGCTTATTTTTATGGTGGGACCTACATGGAGATCAGAAATCTGTGCAATGGTAAANTTTTCAAACTCATCAGGAAGAGACTTNAGGAAAATATCCTGCTCAATTATCGCTGGGCCCTTTCGNGATGAGTAAAATCCATAAGANGTGGCNGCTCCAGAGATTCCNAGTACCCCCAGNGTTAAACTTTTNTTTATAAAATCTCTTTTTGAATCATCAACTTCTTGCTGCGAACCCATTAGATNNCTCACAAAGGTTACTGCATGGCCAAAAAGATCNTTGGTTAAAAGAATTAAAAAAGATAATACAAANAAGCCTAGGCTTGTNTANCCNANCAGNGAGATNCGGTCTATGATTTTTGTTTCACTNCCNCTNTATCTAAGTAAAATAGGTANTAAAGGTAAAATACTNAGAAAAAANACTANAATNTATAAGGNTATNCCACCAGACGANGTCAAACCTAGGGTTGGGATTACTTTCCATGCAACNTAACCATGTATGATCCATAAAACGGTTAATACAACAATTAGGAACATATTTNATACTNTTTAAAANNTTTTNATTCTAAAGACTAAGAATCATATGCAGGGATGCCCGTNACTTCTTGNCCTAATATGAGAGTATGCATTTCATGGGTACCTTCATAGGTAAATACTGATTCGATATTAGCCATATGCCTTATGGGAGAATAATCCTCCATAATGCCATTCCCTCCAAGAATTTCTCTGGAAGTTCTAGCAATATCTCTTGCAATAAAGCAGTTGTTTCTCTTAGCCATAGAGACCTGTTGAAAGGTCATCTTATTTTCGTCTTTCAATCTTCCTAGTCTATAAACTAGCAACTGTGCTTCAGTAATTCGTGTAACCATTTCTGCAAGCTTTGCCTGAGTTAGTTGATACCCTGCGATAGGTTTTGAAAATTGTTTTCGCTCTTTAGCATAATCTAAAGCTGTGTTGTAACAATCAACAGCGGCTCCTACCATTCCCCATGCAATCCCATATCTTGCTTGAGTAAGACAACTAAGTGGGCCTTTCAAACCTTTAATATTAGGTAAGCGGGAAGAATCAGGAACACGAACATTCGCCATGGATAATTCNGAAGTAACTGAAGCTCTTAAGCTTAATTTCCCATGAAGATCACTTGATGTAAACCCTTCCATTCCTTTTTCTAAAAGGAATCCTCTAACCACACCTTCCTCATCTCGTGCCCAAACGAGTGCTACATCTGCTAAGGAGCCATTTGTGATCCACATTTTGTTTCCATTTATTACCCAGTCATCCCCCTCTCTGGTACAGGTTGTCATCATTCCACCNGGATTAGATCCAAAATTAGGCTCAGTTAGTCCAAAGCAACCTAACAGATTTCCAGAACCAAGCCCTGGCAACCATTTTTCTTTTTGCTCNTCTGATCCGTAAGAATGTATAGGATACATAACAAGAGCGCCTTGAACACTTGCAAAAGATCGAAGTCCAGAGTCACCTCTCTCTAGCTCATGCAGAATTAATCCATAGGCGACATTGCTAACTCCTGCACCTCCGGATTCTTCTGGAAGCGAGGATCCCATAAATCCCATCTCCCCTAATTTNGTAGCAAGCTCTAGCGGAAAGGTACCTTTTTCATAGTGTTCATGGATTAATGGCATAAATTCTTTCTGCACAAACTCATATGCAGTTTTTTGAATCAAAAGTTCTTCTTCCGACAGTAAGTCAGTTATATTGTAAAAGTCAGGTCCAAATGCTTTCATAATTATCCTATTGAATTACCATAAATTAAGACATAAAACCACTTGAATACTGATGGTTTAATGTAAGATTTTTTTCACACCAAAAATTAGTAGTAATGGTAAAAGATGATCAATATTATATGGGGTTAGCCATTAAGGAGGCGTTAAAAGGCTCCTACAACACCTTCCCTAACCCAAGAGTTGGAGCAGTCGTAGTTGCAAATGGGAAAGTTGTTTCTAAAGGTTATCACAAGTCTTACGGTGCACCCCATGCTGAATCGGTAGCCATTGATAAAATAAAAAATGATATCGAAAATGCTACTCTCTATGTAACCCTTGAACCCTGTGCCCATACTGGAAAAAGAGGCCCATGTTCAGAAATAATTGATCCAAAAAGGTTTTCGAAAGTTGTTATTGGTTCAAAAGATCCCAATCAAGTTGCTGCTGGTGGTTTAGAGCAACTCTTAAAAAAAGGAATAGAAGTTGTTGAATCGGTATGCGAAAGTGATTGCAGAAAAATTAATAGGAGGTTTTTTACATTTTACGAGAAAAAGCGTCCTTACATAATCTTAAAAATGGCTTTGACTCTGGATGGCTTTATCGCCGAAGAAAGTGGTGAATCCAAATGGATTACTAATGATAAATCAAGGAATTCTGTCCATAAACTTAGAAGCAGTTGTGATGCTATTCTTGTTGGAAATCGTACTGTTGAAAAAGATAATCCCAGTCTCACCAGCCACGGAAAAGGTAAAGATCCTCGTGTCATTTTGTTTAGCAAAGAATTTGATAAAAGGTTAGAACTAAAGGTTTTTAATCAAGAACCCCTTATTTTTGATTTAGAACACTCCGACAACAACCCCAAAAAAAATATAGAAAAAATGCTAAATTATTTATATGAAAATTCATATCAATCGTTATTGGTTGAGGGTGGTGGGACTACATTTACGCACTTTTTTAATGAAAATATTTTTGATGAATTACAAATTTTTTATGCACCCAAAATTATTGGAACAGGGATTCCATTTTTTAAGGGCAAAAAAAGCCTTGAAGAAGATTTAGGTCTTAAATTGGATACGATTGAAAATTTTGGGAACGACGTAAGACTAACCTTTTATAGAGAATAATGTTTACTGGACTCGTTGAAGAAATTGGAACAATAAAGGAATATAAAAGCATTCCTGATGGCAAAGAGGCATGGATTGAAGGCCATATAGTTATTGATGATTTAAAAAAAGATGACAGTATCTCATGCTCTGGCATATGCCTGACTGTTGTTGAAACAAAAGATCAATTTTTTAGAGTTCAATTAGTTAATGAAACTCTAGAAAAATCAACAGCAAGATATTGGGATAAAGATACAAAAATAAACCTTGAACGTGCTCTATTACCAACATCACGAATGGGAGGTCACTTTGTACAGGGTCATGTGGATGGAACTGTCAAAATATTAGATATCAAACCAATGGAAGACTCCGCTGTTTGGCACTTTAGCCTTCCTGAAAAACTTGGACTNTTTCTTGTTGATAAAGGATCAATATGTCTAGATGGAATAAGCCTTACAATTGTTGAAAAACTTGACCAATGTTTTACTGTTGCTCTGATCCCTCACACTCTAAGTGTTACCACCTGGGGCAAAAAAAAAATAGATGATTTGGTAAATATTGAGGTAGATATCATGGCGAAATACATAAAAAATCTAATGCCCAAGGAAAAAGATGAAGTTTAGTTCTGTAGCAGACATTCTTAGTGACATCGCCGAAGGAAAACCAGTAATTGTTATTGACAGCGAGGACAGAGAGAACGAAGGAGACCTCGTAATCGCATCAGAGTTAGCTACCCCAGAAACAATAAATTTTATGGCAAAAGAAGGTCGAGGTTTAATCTGCGTGTCCCTGACAGAAGAAAGAGCTGAACAGTTAGACCTAGAAGTGATTGAGAACAAAAACTCAGGTCTCCATAAAACAAATTTTACTGTTAGCGTGGATGCAAAAGAAAATACCACAACCGGCATTTCCGCGTTTGATAGATCTGTGACCATTAAAACTCTTATTTCAGATAANACTAATTCCAGAGATTTATCACGCCCCGGTCACATATTTCCAATAGTCGGTAAGAACGGTGGAGTATTAAGGCGTGCTGGGCATACGGAGGCAAGCATTGATCTTGCAACACTGGCGGGTTTACAGCCAAGCGGCGTTATATGTGAGATTATGGCCGATGACGGTANGATGGCAAAGGGAAAAGAGCTCGATCGATTTGCAAAAAAACATGACCTCAAAATCATTGCGATTGCATCATTAATCAAGCACCTTAGCAAAGAACGTGATCTAGTAAAGAAAATAGACTCGATCAAATTACCAACTAAAAATGGCGAATATGATCTACATACATATGAAGGCATTTTTGATGGGAAAACACACCTCGCACTTACAAAAGGTGATTATCTTTCAAAGGAATCAGTATTAGTGAGGGTTCACTCAGAATGCCTTACTGGTGATGTATTCCAATCGCTTAGATGTGATTGTGGTGACCAGCTAGATGTGGCCTTGAATTTGATTGAGGCAGAGGGATCTGGAATCGTTATATACCTTAGACAAGAGGGTCGAGGGATTGGTCTTAAACACAAGATAAAAGCCTACAAGTTGCAAGAAGAAGGTCTTGATACGGTTGAAGCAAATGAAAAGCTTGGCTTTAAGCCAGACCTGAGAGATTATGGAATTGGTGCGCAAATTTTAAAAAAGCTCGGTGTGAAAAAGTTAACAGTCTTAACAAACAATCCNAAAAAGTTGATCGGCTTGGAAGGGCACGGTTTAGAGATCACGTCAAGAAGACCAATTATAGTTGGTGAGAACAAGAACAATTCAGGGTATTTAAAAACTAAAAAAGAAAAGCTTGGGCATATACTAAGATGATAGCAATTGTATGTAGCGAGTTTAACTCTAAAGTAACCGATGGCCTATTGGAAGGATGTCTACTGGCATTAAACAAGGATGGTGTAAGCAGCGAAAAAATTAATATTCACAAGGTTCCGGGAGCATTTGAACTACCTGGAAAGGTAAAGCATCTTACAAGGGGAGATACAAGCTATGATGCGATAATTACATTAGGCTGCGTGATAAAGGGTGAGACTGATCATTATCACTACATTTCTCAGGCAGTTACAGATGGTATAATGTCATTAACTATTGGACTAGATAGTGATTATCCTAAAATAATTTTTGGTGTATTAACCTGTCAAAGTAAAGAATTAGCGATAGCGCGTTCTGACTCTAATATGGATAAAAATAAGGGTTACGAGGCAGGAAAAGCTGCACTAAATATGATCTCAACCAAGAAAGACTAGATATCTAAAATCTTTAACTATTTAGCTCCCTGCTCAATGCTCTAAGCAGAGATTTTTCATGATCTACTGGCACATCTCCAGCAAGCCTCCAAAACATGATCCCGGTTAGGTTTAGTTTTTTTCCTTCTTTGACTTTCCGAACTACAGTAGAGACGCCGTTAAATCCGTATTCTTTTTTTCTGCTTATTTTACTTTTACTATGGAGGACAAAATCTAATGTATCTGGGATACTTGGATTCATACTTATGATATCCTTATAAGTTAAAAATTCTTCGCCCCATCCAGCTCGCGCATAGAATGGTATTCCTGTTACAATCTTCGATTGAGGAATACCAAAACTAGTCCAATAAGAGACTGAACCCTCCGGTCCGAAAACAGATTCAAAGGTAGCATGCTTTGAACCAAGGTCATTATCATAGTTCATCAACGATACCCAGTCTAAATAGTGCCACCAACCATTTTGAGGGAAGTGTGGAATTTGTTTTTTACTTGAATACCAGATACTATTCTCATTTAATATGGCAGCAGTAAAAATCTTACTTCCTTTTCCAAATTCAGTATCAAGAGCTTTACGAAATTCGCTGATAAATGTGATGTAATAATTTGTAATTGCATTATTGATTTTCTCCATCTCATTTTTGTCATCAAGCCAAGATGGCTCCCAATCACAATCAAAACCATCTAAATCATTATCTCTAATAAACTTAATTATGTTACGAATGAGATTGT
>FUFK010045233.1_pt1 | contig 15973 bp, 24 predicted proteins | sample 1021851 | NCBI WGS metagenome assembly FUFK01 (sample SAMEA51879418, study PRJEB19060) | metagenome | reverse complement strand
ATTTTTAAAAGTTAATAGTGGTGCAACAGGATATGAGTTCGGTGCTGTAGCTGGTGGTGCTTTTGGACAATTTCAATATAGATCAGTAATTTCAAACAATTATACTAATAACAATAGTGGTGCTTATGTAGAGGCAACTGCCCATTATATTGATATTACACCTAGTTCAAATTCTGCTAGTACACAAATATTAGTAAATCTTATTCCATTTGTTTATTATGAAAGAGCTGCAAGTGATATTGGTTTTCAGTATCAAATACATAGAACAGTAGGTGGAACTACTACTACTTTGCTTACTTCCTCTTCAGTACAATTTTATTATAATGGTTCTAATAATATAAGATTTCCTTCACCTATTTGGTATATGGACACACCACAAACAACTTCATCTGTTAGATATAGTTTTAGATTTAGAAATCCTCATGGTTCTTCGCAAATAGAAGTAGGTGGTGGTGGTAATATTCAAAATCATTACATGGCTTGGGAATTAAATTAAGGAGATAAATAATGGCAAAAAGATATGTAGATGCAATTAGATCAATAAAACCAAATGCACAAATAGGTTCATCTGGGCCTAATTATGAAGATATTATTTGGTTTGAAGAAACACCTATTGATAAAGCAACTTTAGACGCAAAAATTACTGAACTTCCAACAGAAGAAGAAGATATTCAAGCATATAAAAATTTAAAAGCTAGTGCTAAAGCTAAACTAATTGCAGGTGAACCTCTTACAGAAGAAGAAGCCGACGCAATCGTTCTATAAAAGCTATGAAAGAGATTCAAGATTTAAAAATTGAAGTTACTGAGGTTAAAGGCGACATCAAGTTAATAAATCAAGAAATCTCTCACATTAAGAATAATCATCTATCACACATAGAAAAATCAATATCAAATATAAATAAAATAATATGGACAGTGGGGATATTAGTTTTCGCGGAACTAGTTCTTTTGTTAAAGCATTTTATACTGGGGTAAATAAAACATGGAAGGGCCGGACTATGATCAGATGGATCGGATTTGTTCTAGCAGTACTGGCAGTTTATTTGCTATCTACAGCAAACCCTAGTATACAGCATTGGGGCTGGCTTCTTTCTGCGATATCCTGTGCGATATGGGTTTACGCCGGCGCAAGGGACGGGGACATCGCCAGGACATTGATGGAAATTTGTTATACAATCCTAGCAATTCGTGGTATAATAAACTGGTGGCAGTAAGGAGAATATTATGTGGCTAAATATCGCAGCTAAGCTTGTACCAGGCATTATAAAGACTGGCATGAGTATAGCTTCTAATAGAAGACGAACTAAGGAACTCGAATCCGTGGCCGAGATGAAGCATGCAGAACGTATGGCTAACGGTGAGTTAGAGTATAAGAAGGCAGTTATACAGAATAATCAACAGGGATGGAAAGACGAATTTGTGTTGATTCTTGTGTCGGCTCCAGTTATGCTCTTAATATGGTCTATCTTTAGTGACGACCCAGAGATTATGGCTAAGGTAGATAAGTTTTTTGATCAATTCAATAATATGCCTTTTTGGTATCAGGCATTATTTATTGGTGTAGTTTCAGCAATTTATGGTTTAAAAGGTGCTGATATAATAGGAAAAAGGAAGTGATATGACATTACCTGATTTAAAGGATAAAGTTATAGATTTATGGGATAGAATGAATCCAAAAGTTAAGGTTGGATTATTTGTAGTCTATTCTGTAATTCTTATAGCTATGTAGTATATGGGCAAGGCTCCTAAGTTCGGTGCTGTTGTTCAATATACAAAGACTTTTAAAGGAACAAGCATCGGCAGGAGGCCGATAACTAGTACTATGAATAAAAAGAAAAAGGCAAGTTTTAAAAAATACCGAGGGCAGGGTAAATGAGCTTAAAGATTTCTGAAGAAGCTAAAGTACAAATGCCTATGAAGACGGTTGCCAGCCTGATCGCAATCGTAGGTCTTGGAGTTTGGGGCTATTTTGGTGTAATAGAAAGATTAAATCAGCATAGCACAACGCTGCAACTATATAAGTCTGACCTAGAGAAAAACACAGAGTTTAGAATAGGTTGGCCTAGAGGTACATTAGGTTCTCTGCCTGCGGACTCCGAGCAGTTTATGCTCATCGAGGATTTATATAAGCAGGTAGAAAAACTGCAAGTTCAGCAAGAGGCTGGAATGCATAACAAAGTTAACATCGAGTTTCTACAAAAACAAGTAGAAAAATTATTAGAAGATGTTGAAGAATTAAAGGATAAGTCAAGAGATATGTATTATAAAAATGGGAATGTACAATGATTGAAACAGTAATAGCACTATTAATGATTGTAAATAATGAGATTCAAGAGCATAGAATCCAGCCTTCTATGTCTGAATGTTTAAAAGGAAAACGTATAGCAGACCGTCAGTTAAAAGCTGGTGGTAACGTTAGGTACCAGTGTTTAAGGTCTGAAGCAGAAATAGAAATATATTTAGATAAAAAACATATTAAAAAGTTAATACTAAAATAGGAGATAATATGAACGAGAGACAAAAGACAGATACAATAGTAATTCATTGTGCAGATACACCTGACGACAGAGATGTCGATATGGCTACTATTAAGAAATGGCATGTTGAAGAAAGAGGATGGAGTGATATAGGATACCACTTTGTTATCAGACGTAATGGTCTAGTAGAAGCTGGTAGAGATATTAAATTAGCAGGAGCTCATGCAAGAGCTGTTAATGGTACGTCAGTCGGGGTATGTATGGTCGGTCGAGAAAACTTTGACCCTAGACAATTTGAATCGTTAAGAGATACTGTGCAAATGTTATTAAAGCTATATCCTGATTCTAAAGTTATTGGTCACTGTGACGTTGAACCTAAGAAACCTCAATGTCCAGGATTTGATGTGGCTAAATGGTTTAACGAAGCCATTCCTTCCATTGATCGCCCATAACTTGTCTAGCTATATCTTTCTTAGCTTTTAAGGATTTAATAATCTTATTGTCCACTGTCCCTAGTGTAGTTATATCTATATAGTGCACATTTTTCTTTTGCCCTATACGGTGACAACGATCCTCGGACTGTAGCCTGTGTTCTAAATTATAGCTATTACTATAATATATTACTGTGTTAGCTACTTGTAAGTTAAGACCAAAGCCTGCAGTTGCTGGATTAGCTACAAAGAATTTAGCTTTACCATGCATAAACTCTTGTATATTNTCTTTNCTTTGTTTNTCATCTGTATCTCCCCAGTACTCTACAACCATATCAGTACCATGCTGTTCTCTAAGTTTTTCTGCAATNNTTCTTAAATCAGCTCTATAACAAGCCCATACNATACACTTATTATCTATCTCTTGTGTTAATTCTAACAAAGCACTTATTCTATTATTCTTAATATAATGAGAGTTGCCATCATTATCTATTAAATGACCNCAAGTAATTTGATGTAGTTTACTTAACATAGATAACTTATTAGGAACCGTTATTAGTTCATTATCTGCTTTTGTTAAGCATAAGTCTTTCATTTCTTGATAAGCTTTCTCTTGTTCTTTAGTTAAGTCTACATGCCTATATTGATATGTCTTCTTAGGTAAATCTAAGCAATCATCTTTCTTAACTCTAAAACTAAATCCTCTTAGTATATCATTNAGNTCATCTGTTCTCTGGAATCCAGTAACTTTCTTNAATGATCTACCACCAAGATTCATATTAACCATAATAGCATATCTATTTCTAAATGAATAGAATGATGAGAACCCTAGGTGTACTTCATCTAGAAAATCACATTGACTATATAAGTCTAATGGATCACGAGTCACGGGCTCACCAGTTAGGATACGTCTATACTTAGCCATTCTACCTAACTTAATAATGGCTTTAGTTCTATTAGCATTAGGAGTTTTAATAGTTGTAGATTCATCTATAACCATTAGAGCTCTACTAGTATTAAGAAAGCTTGTTGCCCACTTAACACCTTTAGCGCTACTAAATGCTTCAACATTCATTATAACTATTCTTAATTCATCTCCTGCTCTTACTATATCATTGAGATACATCTTCTCTTTCTTCCTAGGAGAAGCACTCCATATAGCATAACGATATATTATATGGTCTGGCAAGTGTGTAGGTATTTCGTTTAAATGCCAATTACGATAAGCTCCTTTAGGCGCTATAATTAATAAGGTATCTATCTTACCATTATCATATAGATAAGCAGCTGTATCTAATATTACTTTTGATTTGCCTGTACCCATCTCCATGAATAAAGCAAATGATTCTTTGTCCTTTGATAACTCCCAAGCTTTTAGCTGATGGGCAAAAGGTTCCGTCTTAAATGGGTATATGTTACTATGCATAATGTCCTTTTCCGTTGTCTATGGTCATCTATGGGGCTTTTTTTCTTCCGCCTATATGTCAAAATACATATTTGTATTCGGTTGTACAATATGCAAAGACTTTTTAGCTCTTGTAATAGCCACATAAAAGACTCTGATTTCATCATCAGGTAGTGCATGCATTTCTCTATAAGTACGAGGAGCTATGTCTGTCAATAACAAAACATGCTCTGCTTCACCACCTTTGACGCCATGGATTGTTCCTATTTTAATCCGTGGTTCTTTATCTAAATTCTCTCCTCTCTTGAGCAGCATTATATAGTATTCTCTCCTCTTTGTATCTATTTTATTTAGCCGCTCGTGCCATATTCCTGGTTTTAATTCAAAGTCAGATATGGTATAGTAACCATCGGGGTTAATTCCACGCGGACAGCGGGTCACCATATATTTATATATTAGCTTAATGCCGCTCCCCACNATGGATTCACCCTTGGACAATCTAGTCCATAAGCGTATTGCTTGCAGAGCCTCTGCATTTAATGGTGACCTACGTCCTAAGATACTATACGGATATCCGTTTTTAATACAGATATTCTCTAGCTGGTTAAGCATATAGCCATTACGAGCTAGTAAGTACCATGTGTCTTTAGATATATCTACGTCCTCTGGGTCAAGATAATATCTAACGTCTCCTTTATCTTCTTGAGGTTTAAACTCTTTGTTAATCCTAGATTTTATTCTAAGACTTAACTTAGTAGCTAGCTCCCAAATAGATGTTGGAACTCTATATGATTGATTTAATACAGTGCTATTACCTTTGAGGTTTATGAACTGATCTACGTCAGCCCCGGCCCATCGGTATATAGCCTGGTCATCATCACCAGCGACATATACTATCTCTGTATCTTTACCAATCTCATTAATTATATCCCATTGTACCTTAGATAAGTCTTGAGCTTCATCTACAAATAGGATTCTAAGTTTAGGAAATGTTTTCTTTTCTAAGCACTTGACAAGCATGTCTGTATAGTCTATTATCTTACGCTTCTCTTTGTATTTAACTAGTGCTCTTTGTAGTCTCTCTAATTCAAACCAACTTATATTATCATCGTCTTGTTTATTAAATATATCGTATAATGGTNTACGTTGTACTCTTGATAGGTTCTCTAAGAAGAATAATTTATCTCCTGTCTTCATACCAAAGATCTGACCTTCATCCATAGTAGCACCACCATCTACTTCTAGTCCTAACATATCTCCTAATTCTCTATAATGAGTTGGACCCATTACATCACTACGTTTTAAACTTAATTGATGGAAGCATAGACTATGTATTGTTCTAAAATATGGCAGATCATCTTTACCATAATCAAACTTTATAAAAGCTCTATCAGCTGCTTCATTGGCTGCTTTCCTAGTGAAGGCTAGGTATCCTATGTGTTCGGGTCTTATTCCATCTGATAAATGTTTTTCTACTAAACTTATTAACTTAGTTGTCTTACCAGTACCAGGTGGACCTAAGATGATGTTAAGGTTTCCGTGTTGCATTTACATTCTCTCTGTTTACTTTTNTTTAACTCTTCTTTTGTTTCATCAAGCTCTTTATAAGTATCTCCTATTATTTTTCTATGACCTTGACTTATCTCTTCTTTATCTTTTACTTTTTGTTTNAATTGTTCATTNTCTNTNTTTAANTTTTCTATTTGCTTATCTAACTTTTTACAGTCGTCGTCAGTCATCATCATTTTTTCACCTTAATCTCCTTAATAACTGAGTTAGGAATTACTGTTACGTTACCATAAGAATCTATATTGCCATCATCGTCTAAAGACCAATCAGCAAATATTCTAGTACAACCATTTGCTCTGTTATATATTTTACCAGTAGTCTTACACATAGCTGGTTTCATCTTATCAAAAGCTTTNGACTCTAACCATGAAGCGTCGGANACAATATCAATCCAACTNACTTCAACGTTAGCANANGTATCTGCCTCTGTCATACCAGGTTTTCTTTTAAAACGGTACTTCTTCTTTGTCATCTTCTACGTCCTCCGGTACGTCGTGACCACTATCTTGTTTTGCAAATGCAGCAAGCGACCACAAGTTAACTCCTTTACCTTTTATATTCCAGAAATGATGTTCAGCATCTCGCTGTTTTAAGAGAGAAGTTACTTGATGAACTTTAAACTCTCTAAAATGTTGACGATCAAAGAACGCCATCAGATCTGAAATCCTNAAATAATGCTTGTTATCCTCGGTCCACGGTTTCCCAAGCAGTATCTCGTCTTTACTCATTGCTTGAGCTCTACCGGTACAAAATCGTTCTATGAGTTCGAACAATTGCCCAATAGAACTAGCGTCTACAGGTGCTTCTATCACGTTTAGGTTCTCAAATAAATGGTTAATAAGCTGATTCCAGGCATTCTCATTCATTTTTGCGGGCATCATATTAAGCTTTTCCATACACCTTCTTTGAAATCTTCTTTGATTCTGTAAATCATCCGTATCTAATTCAATTCGTCCGCTACCTTCTATATCTAAAAACCAGATAGGAGGATTAGAATTGTATTTAGTTAAAGAGTGTATAGCCGGCATTCTGCCATCATTTCCGATCCCATGCTTTCGGAGTTTACAGACAGACGCGTTGCAATGTGGTGCAATCGGAGCCCGGCTACACGTATACTGATATGTCTTTTTAGAAGCTGATTTAATTACTTCTAACACTTCAGTACTCTTTAATGGAGGGTCCATNAACTTTATATTATAGTCTTCTACCTTAGCTTGCCACTCATCAGGGAAAGCTTTTCTAGCATAGACAGCTATATTAAATAGTCCATTATTCCTAGTCCCCTCTGGAAAACCTTGCTGTGTCAAATGTTGCAAACAAGGAGGACCCTCTTTTAACTCAGAATTAACTTCAATCTTTAATTTTTCTACCTCCTTTTGAGACAATAGATTTGATTCAGCTAAATCTAAGAACTGTTCTGGTGATAAATTATTCTCATTAAGTATGGCATATCTTTCTGTATTTGTAGCATTAAAGTATGGCATATTAATCCAACCACCTACATCTCCTCGTTCAGCTAATATTTGTATTTGTTTTGGAAATACTTCACAACCTCCAAAGCCAAGAGCAGATGATAATTCTTCTAGTTTTAGTTTCATTACAGATGCAGGTATCCATTCTTTACAAAATAGATATAAGTGTACTCCACCTGATTTTGATCTACATGGGATTAATGGTAATTTTAATTGATTAAGTTTTATAGATAATTCTTTTAAATTTAATTCAGCATATTCATCTACATCAATGGCACCAAATTTAACTTTGGATTCATCATTAATAGGAATAATACCTAGTCCTTTGGTACCAGCTAAGTGGTCCTTCCAATGTTGTATTGTTACGTTTTCTCTTACCGTTACAGCCTTGCCCGTCAGTTTACCATCGGCACGGGAATCTTTTATTTCATATGTACCGTGGGCTCGTTCAAGGCCGGCGAAAAGAGAACTAAATCTATTCTCCATAACCGGCCTATAAACTTAAAAGTCTTGCTTCGGTTTTGGCGCGTCGTCTTGCTTAGGAGGTGCAACTTTAACGTCGTTGTTTTTAACTCCTCCTGCAAAAGTTTTAGCCATTTGATATTGGTTAGTGTCTTTGACTGGACCCATAATTTCTATGTTCCAACCATGCCAAGAACCTTTATCATTCTTTTCTTGCACACTACTTATCTTGTACATGTGACTGAAAGAAGCAGGCGTAACCATNGTACCGTTTGGATGTGGAACTTTTAATCCCATCATCATGCTGTTCCATCTTCTAGCTTTTTTAAGCTGAGTAGAACTCATACTAATTACAGCAGTCTCTGCATTGTTTCCATCTATCAGTAGGATAAATTGATATGCTGTNTCAACTAGTATATTTCCATTCTCTAGTACGACTTCTCCTCGATCATTTCGCGGTTTGCCAGCAAGCTCGCTATCAGGTGTATGTTCACCTACATAACCGCCGCCTTTTTCACGCGGTTTCCACTCTACAAATGATCTCTTATACCCACAAGGGAGTACAATGATTTCACTATAAAGCTTGTTAGTCACACTATTGAATATCATTCCCGGTTTTGCGCCGTCAATTTCTTCAATTTGAGGACTAGTTTTTTGGATCAAAGAGATGAATGGAATAGCTAAATCTGAAGCTGTCATTTTCTCCAGACCTACGTTAGCATCTGCTGCAAAGTCAATAACTTGAAGTGCACCAGATTGTTTTTTCGTTACTTGATTCATGCTATTCTCCTCTCTTTATTTTAGCAATTTGCCCTATATGAACACCCAACAGATCATGAGGTAGGGCTTTCCCCTTCTCTGTTTGTTCTCTGATAAATGCGTTTAGAGATTGTGGGTGAACGCTCTCCTTATCAGTGAAACTTATACCTGAATCATTAAGTAATTTTTTAAGTGTAATAGACTTTCCATCCTCACCCTTACCAAATACTGTTTTGATTTCATTCTTAATCATATCACCATGATTATTTTGTCTCAACCACTTANAAGCTTCAGCCATACGTTCTTTACTTATATGACCTCTNTAAAATGGTTTNANTTCTACCTTNTCNCCGTTNGTAGTNTCAACTTTAGTTAATCCTATTTCAGCTANCTTATTAGGTAGATCTTCTTCTGTTAATCTTCTTAGTTGTTCTTTACTAGCTTTGACTGCGTCTTCTTTTATTTTAAGATTTTTTTCTACAGTAGCTATTGTGTTAACAATATCAGATACCTCTTCTAAATCTGTATTTTTAGCNATNGGTGTTTCTTCTATTATTACTTTTGGTTTTAGTTTCATGCTGCCCTCCCGTGTATGTCAGTTTTTACTGGATAGTATTTTTTCTCTTGTCTATCCCATTTCAAGAAATTAACTTTACCTGCATTACTCTCGCTTGCTATAGCTCCTGCTAATGCAATGGCAATTGGATCGCCCATAGTAAGAATAAAATCTTGGTCAGTATAATCCTTTAAATGTCTTCTAAGACGTTTAACTGTAGGAGCTGCTGATAGTACAACATCTCCAGGAGGTAGCATAAGTGTTAACTCACCATATTGTTGTGCAGGAAGCACATTACGATTAGCAACTTCTTGTACTACGTATACTTTGGCCATGTTCTCTTCTCTCTATTCATATATCCTTTGAATTATCTCATTCCATTTCCATGGCATTCCCCATATCCATGCTTTTGATAGTTCATTAATGTTAATTGACACTCTATCACCTTTAATACTTTTGTAAACAGAATTAATNATNACNTCACTNTNAATAAGNTANAANAAATCATTTTTTCGCATAAGCACTTTACAGTTTGCACCGTGNTTTNTTGCCTCGTTAAAGAATGCAATTTGTGTATTTTGAAANTGNACATTATTTCCTTTTCCAATCTTCAATTCTAACCACACCGTTTTTCCCTTGTGTGTCAGATGAGAGTCCGGTATTCCTGCTCCCATCAGGTTTTCTATTCTTAGTAAATGGCCAGGTACGTTGCGTTTGACTAAAGCCCAAAGCTCCTTCTCGCTCATCTAATACTCCAAATACGTCATGCCATACATGATGGGCAGCGTCCTTAAGTTCAATGTCTTTAATAGAATCTTTGAAATTAGTNTAGTCAATTTCTTGTGGAAGATGTGTAAATATATCAATTAATTCTTCCTTGTTGATTGTAACTCTGTATTGATAATCCGTCGCATGAGTANATATTATTCTCTCCTCACTAAAATACGTAGTTAAATGTTCNTTACGTCTAGACCTAATCCAAAACTCTTCTGGATTTGTATCTAGTATCTTAACTATACTATAGAATCCGTGATTAGTAAACAGCCACATTATATCTTAACCTCCTTAACTTCTCCCCATGACGGGCCTTTTTCTACAGATACTTTTAATGGTACCTCTAAGTCCACACAATTTTCCATTATCTCTACTACAGATTTTATTAATGGATTATCTGCNTGTGTTATATCTAGTTCATCNTGNACTTGTAAATGNGGNACAATTTTTAATTCTTTATATANCATCAACATAGCTTTTTTAGTTAAGTCTGCTGATGTNCCTTGTATTAAAGCATTTAAAGCTTTATGAGTATACGCACGTTTCAATGGTCTACCTTTCCATACTTCCTCTGCTTCTTCTCTTCGTAATGGCATTTCTTTATTCGGCCATTTTAGTTTTGAATCAGAAGGTTCCCAAAAATTAAAGTGCCTTTTTCGCCCTAATATTGTCCTAATTTCGCCACGATATACCACAGCTTGAGACGCCTCGTGCATAAGCCCCTTAACAAATGGGACATTTTCATGGTATTTTTCAAGCAAATTTATGGCCTCATTATAATTAAGACCTAGCATTTGACCTAGTTTATATGTACCCATACCATACATAATTCCTAAGTTAATTGTCTTAGCTACTTTTCTATCTATCTTCGCCATCTTAGCTACTAATGTATGGAAGTCTGCATCTTTATTCTTATATGCTTCAACAGCTTCCTTCGAACCACGTATCTTTCNTAATGCTGCNTAATGAGCTAATACTCTAGGTTCNTGTTGATTATAATCTAATCTAAACCACTGATTTCTACCATGACTTGTTCCATGTTCTACNGGTTCTTCAGGTAANAATAATGATCTAATTAATGGTCCCCAATATTCATCTCTTGCTGGTATCTGTTGTAAGTTAGGATTGCTTGAACTAAACCTACCGGTTCTTGTACCATCAGAATCTTTTCTTAATTGATGAAACTGTGCATGGATACGACCATTAACACTCATATCTAAACATACCTTTTGAATAAAGTCTCTTCTCATCTTATTTAGTTTTCTATATTCTGCAACTTTAGTTAAGAATGGCTCTGTACTAGAGGACATAAACTCAGCTGTAAATGATGGATTACCTGCTTGTGTTTCAGGAAACCATATCTTATTACGTTCACAAACAACTGCTAATTGATCATTACTCCATGGNTCAACAGGAAAACCTGCAAANTCACGNAAGTCTTTTAAAAATTTAGATTCTTCTTTTTTATATTGTTTATTTAATTTTTCAGCTTTATCAACATCTATTCTTACACCTTGGAATCTCATCTCTAATAANAGAGGAATAAGCTCTGTTTCAAGCATNAATATCTTCCACAAATCATTCTCTTTAAGAATAGGTANTTGTTTCTTNAATATCTCTAGTGTATTAACAGCATCAATCTCTGCATATTCACCTACATAATGAGCAGGTAGTTTCCACATCTCTTTCTTAGGATTAATATTATATGCTTGAGCTGCAGCATTTAATAACGATTCATCTTTACCTCTTCCTAAATACCTTTCTGAGAGGACTTGTAATGAATAACCTTCTCTCCGTTCTTCATCGATGAGAGGTTCAGCCACTTGTACGTCGTACAAATTCCCTTTGACATTAATCCCAACGGTTTTAAGCCATTCGAGATCATAGAGTATATTCGCTCCAACTTTGTCAACGCCATTTTCGAGTTGCTCTTTTGCCCATTGTAAGACACGGTTACGGTCAAGGTTACCCTCACCTGCATGTCCGATTGGGTAGTATCCTCTAAATCCTGTGTCCGTTGCCACTGAAATTCCAATAAGTCTGCCATCTTTTCGTACGCCTCCTGGTCCGTTAGTTAATAAGTTTGGGTCATAAGTTTCACAATCAAATGCGATNAGTTTTGCTGAAGACAAGTTTGGGTAGTCCTGTGGNGGNGTCCACNTCGACTCCGGNNTCCAAAGCGGTAGTTGCTGGTTTCCATAATCTATTGGCATTCTTCCATATCCTCTCTGCGTCNTTGTTAACGTAATCTTCCAAGTAGACGATTTCCTTGCAAGACGTATTTAATAATAACTTCACACAAGTCACACACGGACTTAAGGTGATATAAGCTTTCTCAATATGTTCAGTATTCTTACATTGGAGAATAGCGTTTTGTTCTGCGTGTATAGCTTCACATTTTTCGAGTCCTTCTCCGCTTTTAAATTTTGCTCCTTCACAGGGGGAGTCGATGCAGTGTCCTTGGCCCCTGCCGTTACCGTTGTATCCAGTAGCAAGAACAAGACCATGCTTATCAACCAGCACACAACCAACACGACGGCGAGCGCACGTCCCACGAGTACNAACAAGTTTCGCCATAGCGAGAAAATANGTTGTTTTANTTGGTCTNTCATTAATTNCCATCTGTTATATCCAAATCTGGCTTAGGAAAATNTAATAGAGTTCCTTTCTCTGCATGATCNATNANCCATTGCGTTAATTCTTTTGGATGGTTAAATTGTGTAATATCAAAACTGTGATACGGCATAGTCTTAGGATTTTGTAATANNTCNACAGCTTTNTCATAATCAGTCTCGTATAAGTGCTGACTTGCTGCAGTTAAATATATATTTCCTAGTGGTAATAAATGTCCAGTTCTTAATTTATATAATAAAGAAACAAATGCTGCGCACATNGTAAAATTAAATATATCGTAAGGCCAACCTAACCATATATCACTTGACCTCATTGTGTCAAAAATATGTAGTTTATTATCTCTAATCATAAATTGTACAGCAACTGTGCAAGGAATATCTTTACTTGGTCTTGGATTAGGTCTCCATATAGTTGCAACAGCTTGTCTTGTATTANNNTCATTNACTAGTTCATCTACAATNTAAGTAAATTGGTCAATTAACTGCGGACCATAAGCCCCATTGAAAAAGTATCCATCATCTGAGAATTGACTAATCATNTCAGAATATTTCGAGATCATTCCNACNGTATTTCTACCAGTTANTATAAATGCTGCTTCAGCAGGCATAAATNTATAACCTAANTTTCTTGNTTCATANGTCACTATAGGATTTTTCATATCTACAANAGTGCTATGATTTAGTATTTCTAAAGTACCCTTCTCTCTAGGAGNTACAACCTTTTTAGTTTTAAGTATNGTTGCTAAAGTTCTAAACCATTCATCATTAGCAGAATAACCGTACATTATATAACTTCCTCCAAATCTTGTTCTATCTGTTTAAATCCNTNTCCATTTAANAATCTTNTATAATAANNCGGATGNTTCATAATACCATCAGGTTCTATNTTATGTTTTTGCAAAGTATCTGNTGCTACATTACCCATAGCTATTATNTCAATNTCATNTTGTTGTGCTTCTTCCACATATCTTAAATCAACTTTTCCATCTTTATTTTTTACGTTTGTATAAGCACATTCTCTTTCATTCAACCATAGGTTGTGAAGAGCTTGTGTCAAATATAAACTGCTATTATTATACTCATAAAACGGCCAAAATACACCTTTATACTTCGGATTAATTATTTCCCCGACGAATAAACGATGAGCAAAATGCTTATGCCCTAGTATATTATGATCTTCTGGGTCTAGAGCGGATTTCCATTGATATTCTCTATGAGTTTTACCTACATGCATAAGTAAATCTACAAATTGATCTAAATGAGAACCCCATTTTTCAATGGTATATGGTATACAATATGGCATTTGTTGCATTCCCCCAGAGAGAATCAATTGGTCTATGTAGTTCCCCTTATCTGTATGATCAGGATTACCATAGTATAAGTCTTTGTATAAATCACAAAGCCTACCAATATCATCATACATCTCTACTCTCATTTCCTTCATTAATTTATGTCTCTCAATAGTATTCTGATCAGGTAAACAATTAACATAAACAACTCCATGTTTCAATGCTACACGATCACAAAATCTTCCTTGTAACGGCCAAGCACTTGTCCTTCTATAAGTCGTTGCATAACAAGCCTCACTAGGCCACCAACGATCTATAATTACATTTGATAACTTAGACCACTTTGCAGCTAAATGAATAGCTCCTGTATGGTAATCAAATATCTTATCTTTCCATCTGTAGGTTAAATGCATATACCTAGTGTTAGGTACNTTCTCTTGTATNTTCTTTGCAAGAGTGGTTTTACCTACGGCNTCTGGACCGTCTAATACTATTATTTGACCTTGCATAAATCGCTNAACTTAGGTGGTTTCCAACCAANAGGTTTAACTATATCTATCGGTGATCTTTTTGTAGCCATTCTAACTTTCTTCATATTTGCTTTATGAATACGATCCCATGCTTTATCAAAATCAAATCCCATTAAATANGCAGTTCCTAATGCTATATAAACCGTATCAACTAAAGCGTCTAGAGTTCCTTCCATATCTCCTGTATGTATGGCTTGTGATAACTCTTGTACTTCTTCGAATTGGTGTTTATACCTAGCTCTTATTACTTCAAGAGATAGTCTTCTCGGACCTCCGGCATAACCAAGTTTAAATTTTTTATGAAAAGCTTCTATGTCCTTACATAGTTTCGAGCGCACTCTAGGCATTTTACTAAATCCCTCCATTTATCAGAAGAACCTAATCGTCCTTCAAGTTTGTTTATTGGTTTAAATAATCTTTCTTCTAANTTTAATTTACCTACATATTGAGTTTCCCACAATACATTTCTTGCTTTATGAGGAAATAAAGGTGCAAANATNGTNGCTAAATAATTAGAGTCNTAATANTCTCTTAATTTNTCAAANGTANNTTGNAGATNCATTTAATTCANTTTTATAATCTTTAATAGAAGCAAACGTTCCCCAATGCTTTAATATCTTATAACCCATTTCCTCTAGTAAAGAGCCAAATGCTTCGTAAGTCATTTCATTAACATGATTAGCGGCAGCACCAACTTTCTCATCCCAACATGGAGTTGAAAACCATGATACAGCGTCTTCTGTTAAGAATTGTGGTAAATGATCTAGGATAGCAATAGCTTTAATAGGTTCTACATGTTCTAAGACCTCGAAACACGTGCTATAATTAAAGTTACCATCTGAAGATGTGTATATAAATTTTGTAAAGTCTACATNAGAAGCTAATTCAGGTTTGAAATTAGAGTTCTTAAACATATCAGGTATTTCCATCTTGTTGTATTCAATACCTAAATATTTCTTTGGAGCTAATCTGCTTGTATAAAGCATTCTAGCTAGTGGCATGTCTTTACCACAACCTATATCTAATATCTGTGCTGTTTTATATCTTGCTTGCAAATGTAAATACTTTGAAACATGTGTCCAACGTAAACAATGTGCAATATANTCTCGGTGAATAAATCCACGAGCTTCTGCTTGATCNATACTCAAATGAGTATTNTCTATCTCTTTTCCTCTTGCGTTAGCCATACGGCTCTCCTCTCTGTTAGTCTGGTTTTTTTCTTAATTCNANTACTCCTCTACGTTCTAATAAACCTTGNTAATAAGCCAGTATCNTATTAACACCACCACGTTGTTTTGTTTTAACAACACTTTGTAGCTCTCCTAAAAGTTCAGGTCTTTTTACACTTCCCTTTTCTTTTAAAAGTTGTGCAATAGCCATTGCTTGCTTAGGTAGTTTTGGTTCTATAGAATTTAAAATAATATTTGGATCTTTAAATATATATACCCATTGTTCTTTTGTGCTCATAATTATCTCTTCTTAGCTGTTCTCGCTGATCTCTTAAAATCATCGTCTGATGGAGCTCCTGATGCTCCCTTTTTTCTCATACGCTCTCCACTACCTGCTTTTATTCTTCTACGCTTAGCATGAATGTTTGCATATAATCCTCTTTTT
>FUFK010062382.1_pt1 | contig 15974 bp, 31 predicted proteins | sample 1021851 | NCBI WGS metagenome assembly FUFK01 (sample SAMEA51879418, study PRJEB19060) | metagenome | reverse complement strand
TTATTCCTCCTAGGAAAAGAGAAATATAACTCTAGTGATAACTTTTTGGAAAACTAATTAAAAACTATTTTTCACAGAAACAGCNNATAANGANCTCNAACTGTTAGTAGNGNCCGAGACACTCCTTNAACGATNGNGNTTTATTTTTATTCAAAAAAAAAGCCCNGCTGATGCAGGGCTGGAGGAAGAGGTGGGATTCGAACCCACGGTACATCGCTGTACAAGGCATTTCTAGTGCCTCACCATCGACCACTCGGACACTCTTCCATGGAGCCGCTTATCCGACTTGAACGGATGACCGTCGGTTTACAAAACCGAAGCTCTACCAACTGAGCTAAAGCGGCACTGGTACTCCCTAGAGGATTCGAACCTCTGACCTACGGCTTAGAAGGCCGTTGCTCTATCCGGCTGAGCTAAGGAAGCTTATGGTAGCCCACCGAGGGATCGAACCTCGAACCTACTGATTATGAGTCAGTTGCTCTAACCTATTGAGCTAGCGGGCCACAAAGATAATATTCAATTTTCACAAAACTTTTATTAGAGAGGGTAGCCCAAGCTAATAATATATATTTTACCTAAAAACAATCATAACGTAAAGTGTATTATAAGTTATTGTTTTTACTTACTTTTTGTAAGTCCTTGTTTTTACGACACTAATTCTAGATCACGTTCGGAATAGAATGGGTTGTATCCATTATCTGATCCAGGGTACTGAACTTTGTAGTTGCCTCCTGACTCAGCTTGCATAACTAGAGCAACGGTTCCAGCAAGCTTCCAACGCTTGTTGCGCTTGTTTTCTTTGAACCGCACCAACGAACCAACAGAATATTTAGGAGGCAATGGAACAATCGTATTTAACGCTTGTGTGATATTGTCCCAGAAGGTACCTGGAAAATAATCAGTATGAGGATCTGATTTCAAACCATCCCGAACTGTATGGGGAGAACTAATACTTCCATCACTATTAGTCCAGAATGTAAGAAGTTCATTAGAACCCTCAAACCGAACATAAACTTTTACTTGACCATTGTTGTGATGGTCGTTTTGCTCGATGGAGACTTCACGGTCTACAACTTTAGCACGATTGCGAATCTTTTTAAGAGCAGCTTCAAGCTTCATATCTCTCTCCCTTACAAATATATAATATCATAGATCAAAGGTAAGTCAAGAAAATAATATTAAAAACCACCACACTCAGCAGGAAACATTGGTTTATCTTCATGTGAATGGTATGTGGCTAACTCAGCAGGAACCTCTAGGATATCCATATCAATCATAAAGGTCTCTAAAGCATCATGGACTGTAGGAGCCCAGATCTTAAAACTAGCACCACGAACTTGGATTTCAAAGCAGTTCATTTTTTCTCCTTAGAACTGTTATTATTTTGGAGCATAAATAGCTTGGTCGATACCTTCAAGATATCCACAAGCTAATAATAGAGTTGTCATAAGCACAACTGCCACCCAAAGTTTCAAACCGCCTGGGGTTTCATGACAATCAGAATAAAAGAAATGTTTACGCCAGTTCTTCATAGCTTTTCTCCACAAGTTTTTTGATTGTTTTTTCAATGCCCGGATTTACAAGCCGAGCGTTAGGAAGAATATCGTGTCTGATGACGCTTCTCATAAACTTTTTATCTTCATTTGCTGGGTCAACGAGAAATGGGATCTCTTTCCNNNTACACCAATCNTCTANNGANCGTTTAGGAGTAAGGATAAAAGGTCTAATAACGTTTTTATTCCTGTAGGGTATAATCTTACTCTGTCCGTGAATGGAAGAGAATAAAAACCATTCTATCACATCGTCTAAGTTGTGACCTGTAACAACCGGTTCATCAAAACTATGAAGAAACTTGTAACGCTCATTCCGCCAATGCTCCTCAAGTGATTCGCCGGGAGGGCAACTATTAAAATTAACACCAACCACAAGATCAATATCANGCTCGTCACAAAATTCTTTTACAAAGCTTTTACACTTAGTTCCGTAAGCAGTCCCATGATCAAAATATGCTGCTGTTACATTATGATTGTTTGAGAGAAAGTCTAAAATAGCCATAGAATCTGGACCACCTGAAACGGCGACTGTAAGATCCCTTGGCAACTTTCCCAAAACCTTTAACATAACAACTCCTTTGGTGCGCTCGGTAGGGTTTGAACCTACGACCCCTGCCGTGTAAAGGCAACGCTCTACCACTGAGCTACAAGCGCATCTCTGAAGAGTTTTCGCCCAAGTGCATCTGGGCTCCTATTCCCTTTTGTATCTAACCCTACAATCCGTCTTCCACACGCAACTCTTCAAAGGTATGTGGGTACTGAAGGTAGGGACGCTGGCTCTTTGTGCTTCCTGCCAGATCGGTTCGGGTTTACCCCTAACACTTATCTTCGTTTTGTATATTTCTTTTTCATGCCTTAATTATCCTAGGGGTCTAGGGGGAAGATGAGTTTATTTAAAGTTCTTTTCAAGTCACAGAGTACATAAACTACCACATCATTCGCAGTTCTAATTTGTGTGACGGGTGGCTGGAGGTATTCATAATTAGAATAAAGCTCATTATCAGACATTTTTTCATTATCTATCACGGCTTCCTGATGGACACTCACAGTACAAACATTTTCAGGATTGATCCAAACTGAACCGCCTGGGGTTCCAATTTGGTGCGCTTTAGTTTCCTCAAATTCTACAAACATGTCTTTCTCCTTAGTTTGTATTTATAGTCCATAGACGCCGATGACGTCTTTTGCTTTGTCTTCAAGAATATTTCCACGAGGGAAGTTGCGAGCAGGAGCTTTCCAAGAAGCAGCTTTCCAAATCAAGCCGTCTTCTTTGCTGACGAAGAACCAAACACTTCGGTGGTACTTGCCGCCATCTTGGTAAACCTTGTAGTATTTACCACCCGCTTTGACTTTGACCTCTGGACGAGGCAACGTCGGGAACTTAGAATCATAGTGATTATTGAGAATCTCTACACACTGGTCAAGAAAACCGTTCATGTGAAATTCGACTTCAGGATTAGCAACAGCCATTTATCTCTCCCCCTTACAACACTATATTACTACGGATTAGAGATAGGTCAAGTTTTTTATTTACTTTTTTTTGTTTTTTTTGCTACGCATATACATCAATTGTTGTTTGCCCAACAACTCTTTCTTTATCCGCTTTTTCTTTGCTTTTAATTTTTTGAGCAACTCTCTTTGTTTCTTTGCTCTGTTTGATTGCATCCACATTAGGAATAGGACGGTGCCACCAGGCAAAGCCAGGGCTAATAGAATACCAACCAGTAGAATACCTAATTGAATAATCACTCATCATCCTCATCCTTTTATTATTTATATTCTTCCAAAAGAATAATAGTATCTTCAGGGCAACTAATGTCGTGATATTTTCCGCACATCATGGCAATCGTATAGTCATTACCTCCTTCAACCACTTTATCTCCAAAAAAGGTGCAATCCAAGGGATTATCTGGTATGTGTTTGAAGGCATAAGTTTTGTCCCACTCTTTACGAGTAATATCTATGGATATTTGACCACCAAGATTAAACCCTAAGCCCCATCCTGAAAACTCTTCCTTGAGTCTTTTAACAATCTTTTTTCGCTCGTTACTTTTTTGATCCCATAAAACATAATCCTCTCGTTGGTCTTGAGTGCAATTCCTGCCAACAACCGAGAAGTTTATCTGACTTCCTCTCCACTCAACAAAGGTTCCGGTTTTGAATTTTGTATGTGACTCTGAAGCAATACTTAAAAGTCTAGAAATTAAATGATTTAAATCAGCTTGAGAGTAGTGGTCTATCAATTCAATCTTGTGAACTAAATCAGGGGCAAATGGTTTAGTTTCATCATCAAGANCAAGCTGGGTATCATAGACCTTGGTTCCATTACATGTAAAAACTTTTCTGAATGTTTTGAGTAAAAAATCCTCTGGTATTTGATTTAGTACTTTTCCCAAATCTGACCCAGTCACAAGATATTTATGGTACCCTGGTTTTACTGATGATAGTGCGTTCATCATCTCAAGTGATATTTTTCCGGTGGACGGAGTTAGGGTTCCGTCCATATCAAAAATAAGTGCTTTCATATTATTAACTCTCCAGCAATGTGAAATATATTTAAGTCGTCTAAATTAACTCTGCCCATCATCAAATAAAAAATCAAGTCAAATTCAGATTCTTCTAACATTATTCCGTGCAACTCATCACTATCGTCCATAAGATTTCTAAAGTACATTCCTGGCGCAGTGTTAGGCACAAAAAAACAACTATAAATCAATAAACTATCTTCATCGTAAAAGGCGTCTGTTACAACTCCTAGTCTATTTAAACTTTTACTTCTCACTAATGTTCCAAGAGGAACTGCCTCTTGTGGATAATCTTTATTCATTTAAACTCTGTAATCTAGTGTATTGTAAGACCACTAGAATCGTTAAGGGACTCCATAGATAATTCTATACTTGTGGCAGCCATATAAAGAGCAGTTCGAGTATCTGAGCAAAAAATACCCTCGGTGTCTAATGCATCTTCAAACTGGTAAGATGTAACACCTGGTTCATTTGAAATACTTTCAAGTATAGAGGATGCTCTTTCAATTAACCGCAATCCTTCAGTGACTAACTCGGCTTGCATAATTATAACTCCAATTATTTATACCATACTTTTTAAATATTTCAACACATTAATTCATAATCAATTATTTGAAAGTCACAAGATAGCTTTTCTTCTGTCTCAGAACATAAATCTGTTGATAGATATTTTTTATTATCGTCGCACAATATAGTGACCACGGTTGAACCCTTTTTCAACTCATTTGCTTTCTTAGCAGCCGCAAATAAGTTAGCTCCAGATGATATTCCCACTGATAAGCCTTTTTTATTAATCATCCTAGCAACAGCAATCGCATCTGAGTCTGAGACTTTAATGGTTTTGCCTAATTCGTCTAAAGATAGTATCTCAGGTACAAAACTGTCACCAATACCTTCTATTCTGTGTGATCCATCTTCATTATTCACAGGAAACACCGGAAATGCTTGAAAATGCTTGTTTTTTTCTGAAAAATACCTAAAAACACCCATAATTGTACCACCAGTACCAGCACCGGCTACAAAAGCATCAATTGTACCATTATTAGTATTAGAGAGGGTCTTTTCAATCTCAGGGGCTGTCCCAAGGTAATGTGCTAAAGGGTTTGATGAGTTTTTAAACTGTTTTGGACAAAAAATGCCTTTTTTTGAACCTTTTTTGTCGGCTAAATCAATACATTTCAAAAACCCGCCATCTTTTGCACTTATTTCATTTAATTTTGCACCATAGAATGTTAAAAGTCGCTTTCTTTCGTCCGAAAGCCAATTGGGCATATAAATTTCTACTTTATGACCGAGAAAAGCACCCATAGCAGCAAAAGCTATACCAGTGTTGCCACTTGTTGCTTCAATAATGGTGTCTCCGGGCTGTATTAGGTCAAAAGAGTAAGCATTTTTTAAGATTTGTAGAGCCATTCGGTCTTTTATACTTCCCGAATAGTTCCAAGCCTCATATTTTGCAAAAATATTAAGTTTTTTGCCTTCAAAAACTATAGACAGCCTAACTAGCGGTGTTTTTCCAACAAAATTTGATAATTTTTTGATAGAATTTGGTAAATCTTTCACCTTCTGTCCTTAACTATCTCTCCAGAGGTTATTAGAAGCAAATTTTATAACTTCTTCTGCTGAGGCTTCATTATATCCATACTCATCGATAAGAGTTTTAACCATTTCATTGTATTTTCCTTGTTGTTTTTTATCACGACTCTTGGATTTTGTTACAATGCGAGATATGTCTCTGACTGACGATGTTAATTTATTCTCAATAGCCTCTCTTAAAGGTGTATAACTTTGCCAGTTTACTTTTTCTCCTCGACGAAGCTTTGAAAACATATAAGAAGTTATATCAATTCTAAAATTTTCTTTTGCAGTGCCNACAATGCCTATCTGCTCCTCAATGGAAGCCATAAAATTTTCATCAGGTCTAATTTCTTCATTTGTAACAGAGTCTTTTACTGTTGTCAAGTTGACAAACGCCTCTGCGTGATCAAGGTAATTATTAAACAGTGACTCAGCTTGTTCATCATAAGCAGATACAAAAGCTTTTGTAATTTCTTTCTCTAAGATTCTCATATATTCATCGTGCAAGGTCTTACCTAAAAAGTCTAGGTATCGATTTCTATCATCTTCTACTACAATTTGATCCTTCACCTGTTTAATCAGGGCGTCACGAATCGATATGGGGGTAACCATATTTTTATCGCTATCCGATAGAGCAGCATCAATTGCTTTCATAATAAATCTGGTTGAAATACCAGTCATACCCTCATCACGAGTCTCTTCTCTTAGGTCAGTTATATCAACTTTCTTAACGTGGCCTTGTTCAATAACATCTTTTCCGTTGTAGATCTTCATTTTAGTTAAAGGGTCAACTTTATTTGATGAATGAAGTCTACTCAAGACAGCAAACATAGATGCTATCTCTAATGTATGAGGAGCTATATGTCCATCAAAGTCTGATAATCCTAATAGCTTTTCATAAATCTTTTGTTCTTCTGAGTATTCAAGACTGTAAGGAACGTTAACTCTAACAATTCGATCTAATATAGCTTCATTTGTATTTTCAGATTTAAATTTGTTCCATTCAGCCTCATTGCAGTGTGCCAAAATAACACCATCAAAATAAATCATTGGTCCCTTACCTGGCGAGGGAACCGCCTTTTCCTGGGTGGCTGTGATCATTGTATGCAGAAACTCAATCTCATTCTTAAAAACTTCGACAAACTCAACAATACCACGGTTACCAACATTAAATGCTCCGTTGAGAGACAATACTCGTGGATCGTCTTCTGAGTACAAATCCAGTTTGGAGATATCTTCACTGCCGATCAGAATAGTGACATCCTGACTATTGGCGTCCATTGGAGGAACAACGCCAACACCACGTCTGCCCCTAACTGAGAAACTAGACTGCTTTACGGGAACCGATAGATAATCATTGTTGTATTTTTCTTTTAGATTATGACGACACACGGGACACAAGTCACCTTCAATATTAACGCCATATATTTCTTTGAAGTTTTCCCGAAGGGATCTTGGAATAAGGTGTAAAGGATTTTCGTGAATGGGACAATCTTCAATGTGGTACATTGGTTCGGTCTCTTCAAGAACAGTTTTAATTCTTTCCATAAGAGCAGACTTACCAGCGCCAACAGGACCAAGAAGTAGTAAGACTTGTCGGCTTTCCTCACCCTTAAGAGATGCTGATCTGAGAAAGCGCATAATTTTTGCAAGTGATCTTTCCATACCAAAGAAATGACTTTGAAAATAGTCATACGTTCTTATCTCTTCCCCTCCAAAAAGTTTATTACAACGCTCATCAGATGTTTCCATCCTTGTAATTCCGTGAGAAGTAATAGCATCATATAATCTTTTGTGAGCAAGCTTAGTAACGCTTGTATCATCTTCTAGAATAGCCAAGTACTCTTTTAAAGTCCCTTCAAATTTTTCAACTTTTTTACTTTCTTTGTGTTTATCAACAAGTTTTAAAAACTTATCTGACTTGTTTATTTTCGGCATCTTTAAAACTCCCAAATTTCATCTTCAATAATTGTTGTAAACTTAACTCCGCTAGACCACAGGTAGCTGATATGTTCAAAAACCCTATTGGCTTCCGCAAGTTCTAAATCTCTTCCATCGTGTTCGTGTTTTAAAATAAGAGTTCCATCTTTCAATAACTCTTCAACATATACCACGGGAACAGAATTAAGTCCTACATTCTTAATTAGGTCGTCACGAATAGTTCTCCAACTGTCTTCGCCAGAAACATCCGTTACTCTGTGGACTCCATCTCTTTGATGGAAAGAAAAACTAAATAAATTCAACTCTTTACAAAGATCATAGTCAAGGTAGGTTTTTATAAAAGTTTCATCACTATGAGATAGTCTTGCATCTAAACAAAACTCAAACCCGTGCAATTTTTCAATGTGTTTAAAAATCTTATACCCCAGATGATAAGGGTTGACTCGACCAAGATGAGGTCGAATAACTTGATTGTGTAGACGTATAAAAGCTAAGTGATATTCTGTTGGCAGATCTAGCATATTAATTATCTTTTCGTGGATGAGAACTGCCCAACCCTCGTTCATTATTTTTGTTTTTGCTTGGGGAATAAAATATTTAGAATTATCTTCAATGATATGGATTATATCTTTTTCCCAATCATCGAGGAATCTGTTGTGTTCTCGAATAAACGCTAGAAGATTATAATCCTTCTCTAAAGGTATTTTATCCAGGTTAAAATTACTCCACCAACCTGAAGTGTCATTTAATATTAATTGTTTGTAATATTCTTTTAGTCTCTTATGGTCTCTTCTTTTAATCCCAGGAGTTCGTGGGACCTGATATTTTATAGCGTGACAGGCATCAATTATTTTCTCAACTTTGTCAATGCCAATATTTGGGTCTTCCATATATTTTTGAATTCTTTTACCAGCAGCTTTAAACCTGTCAATAACCGTAGAGGCATTAGTTTCAGAAAACATTCTATTGTTCTTAAAAAAGTCACTATGACCAACACAATGAGCCATCGTAAGCAAATGAGTTGGCATAGGATTTTCAGTCATAAGATAGGCTATACTGGGATTAGAATTAATAATCATTTCATAAGGCAGTCCTTGCATCCCAAGATTATACTCTGTTTGGATCCTATCGAAAGATTTACCGTAAGACCAGTGACGATAGTGAGTGGGCATCCCGGTATAAGCCATATGACCTATCATCTCTTTGTAATCACAAATTTCATAATCAATTGGATACCAATCAAGTCCAAGCGTGGACCCAAGTTCACATATCTTATCATCCCAATCTTGAAGTTCTTTCATGCTCCAGTCAGACATTATGTTTGACCTCCAAATAATCTTTTAAAAGATTTCCAAATACTATCGTGATTGACAAGTCTATTTCTTTTAAAAGTCTTGTCTAAAAGGTTTTGAACTCTATCCCATAAATTATTATCCGAAAACTCTGAAAAGAATGATAGAGAATTTCTACGATCGTGATCTGGTTCTTCGCCAATTTCAGTATAACACATCATTTGGTTTATTTCTTTTAAGTGTTTAAATAATTCTACAGTACCATCATTATCTGAAGGCCAGTTTTCACCATCGCCGCAATAAAATGTGTATATGTTCCAGTTGTTTGGGTGGTATCTCTTGTCTATTATTTCTTTTACCTTTTCTAAACCAGAAGATGCCATTGTCCCGCCGCCAGTAGCACGAGTAAAGAACTGTTCCTCGTTGACTTCTTTTGCGTCAGTTGTATGGGAGATAAAAACCACATCTACAGAAGAATATTTATGATTCAAAAACTGGTACAGTAAAAAGAAGAAACTTCTGGCTAAAAACTTTTTGGATTTTGTCATGGATCCAGACACATCCATCACAAAGAAGATTACTGCGGTAGTATTTTCCTTTTGCACAGGAGCAATGTGTTTGTATCTTAAATCACTTTCGTGGAATGGGAAACGTTCATCTTCTTCAGGATTGTGTAGTCCAGCTTTTACAGCAGCTTTTTTTCTTCTTATCTTTTGTTTGATTGTTTCTTTCTTTGATAGTCTTGGTCGAATACCGTAAGGGCGCTTACCCTTTCTTTTCATTTTCTCTTCGGTGATAAATTTGAATTGTTTCTTTTCGAGTTCAGGAAGATTCAGATCAGCAAATAGATATTCGGCTAACTCCTCTAAGGACATCTCTATCTCATACATTTCCTCACCTGGTTTATCACCCGGCTTATTACCCTGTCCTGCTTGTCTTCTTTGTGCTTTACCGATGCGCTGCCCTTGTTGAACTTTCTTTCCCTGTGCGGATCCAACTCGTTTATTTTTCTCATTGTTACCATAGACAAATTGATGTTCTCTAATTCCCTTAATTGGGATTCTAACTTTCTTCTTACCGTTTTGTCCAATAATACTCTCTTCAGCAACAACATCCTTGATGCTTTCTTTAATTGCTTTTTCAACTTTTTTCCTATGCCGAGAGCGGTCACTTGCTGCTCGATCGGCGATAGTTTTATGTTCTCTGAAAGTACTCATATACTAAGTAGTTTCAGAACAGAGGTTACGCTGGGGTAAGTTCTGTGATTGCTATTTCCTGAGAGTTACCGTCTAAATCTTTAATTATAGCCAATCCTGGCTCGTTGTGACCAGCGGGTGCTCTCACAAGATCCATAATATACCCTTTATTTTGTTTTCTTTCATAGTCAACTTTTTGACGACCACTAGCTGTTTTTTTAACAACTTTCTCTAAGGTATTCCAAGTTACTGGCATTCCTTTTTTAAAGTCTTTCTCCATACGAAAAGCTTCGGAGATGTGACCAGTTCTCTTAAGAGTCTCAGTGACAACTTGTTGTAATAGTTCTTTTGTTATTTTCATTTTTATAAGACTCCCTTAAAGTCGGATCATTTATAAATAGTATTACTTCAACTCTTTTTGTAATTGTTGAAAAACTCTTCTCATAGCAGCAACAATATCTTGACCCTTTACATTTTTGCTGCTGAGCTTTATCGCATCTTTAAGAAACTGCTCAAACTCAACCCGAGTATTGATTCTATCCAATAATGGTTCTAGTTGGTTAGCAAACGAATCAATCTTTTTAGTAACACGGGCGACGTCACCCTGTCGTTTTTCAACTTCTTGTTCTACAAGTTGTTTAATTTTATCTCTTGTTATTTTCATTCTCCATCTCCCTTGAACCCGCCGACAGTTCTTTTCTCAAACTCTTTAGCAATATATTTCTGGAGAAGAGTAGTAACATTTACTTCCTCCAATTGTTTCTCGTCGGGTATATCTTTTAATTCATTCCCTAGAGCTTTTAAAAAAGCATTCTCAACAGTATCATCAACAATAGCCGATACTTGGTCGTCTACGTTGAGAGCGTCTAAAGCGGTATCTGTTTTTTTCTCATCAGGTAATTGATATGTCGCTTTAACCACATCAAACAAACTTTTAGCAGTCCCAGCACCTGGTAACAAATCTATTAGCGCACCAACAGCGACATCTTTTACAGCGTCTTTGCCTTGTCCAGACTGTTTGGCTCGAATTGCTCCTTGTACGGCTCTTCTTAAGTCGCCGACAGTTTGGAGTTGTCCTTCTTGTTCATTAAGAAAGATCCGCCACTCTGTCATTAATTTTTTCATTTCTCATCAACTCCTAAAATCCGCATAGGTGTAGCAATGAATTCATTCCATAAGGATGTTTTCAACTCACCATTACAATCGTTCTCTAGATCAGTACAAAGATTATCTTTATCTTCACCAGGGTACCCTAATCTATATAGGTTGACACATTTTCTTCCGCTATCAACAGAAAATGATTTGACATCGCTACGAAAACCAGCACGAACATTGCCCTCAAGCTCCATAATTAAGTTTGATTCTTTTCGGAAGAATGGACGTTCCGCTACGGTATACGCAGAGATATCAAACGGCTCACCCGAATCAATCGCTCTCTGAATTCTGTCTACACCGTTCTGTGTGGTGTAATGAAGAAGTTTCTTAGGGTTGTTAGTTGAACCGTAAATTTGCTCGGTAAACTCGTCATCTATGAGAATGTATGGCTCCATATCTCCACGGGAATAAAAGTATGCCAATCTTAGCTTGTTAATGTCGGGAAAGTAATTCCCAAACTCCCTACGAAGACCCCATACTCTGTGGTTGGCTAAATCCTCGATGTGATCCATTACATTCTTAAATGTAAGTAAATCATATCGGTCAACTTCTACATTCAGTTGGAAACCATAAAAAGAATAAATTAAATCCGACAACTCTGCCGGACCATCAATCTTTCCACCCCTAATAGAGTGACCTTCCTTTTGAAACTTTAATATTTGATTTGCAAATATTTCCCACTGGGCAATAGTGTGAAAAGCAGACTCGGGCTTTATATAGCCGTGAACGTAAACCTTGACAGCTTCGTTAACAAATTGTTTCCACTTTGCCCGATCCATTAGAAAGGTCCTAAACCAGACTTCCCGGCTTTAGCAGCTTTTTTAGTAAAGGGTGGTGTATTTTTATTTCCACCAGTAGAAGCTTTAGCAATCATTTTATTGTATGACTTTTTATAAACTTTTTGAACCTTGCCTTGTTTGGCTGCCTCTTTCACAATACCTCTTACAATCTCTGTTAATCTTGATAATGTAATCTTCATATGGCTCCTCTAAAAATAATAGTTGAAGCTATTGAGCCACCACCACCATCCTTTAGTTGTCTTTGCTTTTTTCATTGTTTATATCTAACTCCTTGATTTTACTCATAACCTTGTGTGTAAGTTTTTTCATACGATGAGCATCCCTGAGATTTTCAATTATTAAATTCCAAGTTGGATTCTTAGTTATCATCGGGAACTCCAAAAAAATAGACTTTATAATTAGTCTACAGTCTTAAATAAAGAATGCTTTACGTGTTCTGAGATTATACGACCATTGTCTTTATAGTAGCCTGTGCTTTTAACAATNAACTCATTTTCTCCAAGTTCGCAGCAAAGGTTAACTTCTACTTTATAAAACGTCCGATCACCAAGACTTGTCTCTCCTATAATGACTAGCTGTTCATCACCCATCACATCTGCCTGCTGTCTTAGGTGTTCATAAAACAATTCAAGACTTTTAAAATGAGTAATACCAGATACAGCCGCTAGTTTTGATTGTAGTATCCGTCTGTTGTTACTGGTTATCTGCATTTCATCCCGTGTGAGGGAATAGATTAAAATAGCAGACGTACTAATAACGGTTGTTATAACTAACACTAAAATTAAAGCAAAACCTCTAGTATTCATTAATAATCAAATTCCTTTTTGGAAGTCTCATCATCACATTATTCTGGATGACGTTTTGGTTTAGTTTTAAATTTTGTTCAACCCAATCATTTGTTCGTCTTACACAGATTCTCTCCGGCACTCCATTACGAATACATTCACGTTCTTTAAATTTAACCACTTGACAATAACACCTCATGGCATTTTGTAGCTGTAGTTGTGGGGATAGAGTCACGTTTGTAGGCAGTATCTCATTGCCACCAGGAGCCCAACGAGGACATTCAATTTGTTCTAAGCCGTATTGAAGATCATACGGCGTCATAAAAACAAGCAAAAACAATAACTTATAAACCATTATAAAACCTTACTTTTTTTCGTCGAAAAATTTTCTTGCTATGGCAATGGTAATAGCAGAACTGATGGCACACCAACACAAGAATCCAATAATAAGTAAACTAGTGAAACTCATCGAACGTAACTACCAATATCCTTCCAATATAATTAGGGTAGCCGTGGTAATATTGTAACCCATACTGTTCAATTATTTTAATACTTTCATCAACCATAGTCTGACTATTGCCTGTAATGATCTCTAGAAACAAGCCAGAATTTAAATGGCGCTCTAAAAACCTTACAACCTCATTCTGAACCTCGTGGTGGCGAAGTCCGTGGAGATCAAGCCGTGGCGTCATCAGCCCGTCCCGCAGCCCAAGCGCCAATACGAGTTGTCACCCGCCAGACCAACCCGCTAGGGTTCCGCCAATTTTTCTTTTGCAGCCAGTAACAAATTAACAACACCCCGATATAAATTTTTCTCATAACCAAAACTCCGAATTTTTTTCTAGAAATTTTTTTATACTAGCACGATTTTGAAACCAAAACAAATTCTTCAGAAGACCATAAACTCTCTTCACCGCTACAGCATACTCGCCCATAAAAGAAACCAGTCCTATCAGTGCCGGCGGACTTGGTAACCAAAACAAGGCTGTCAGGGCTGTAAGCCTGTCCACCGTTGCGAAAGCCGGCAGTCCTTGTTAACCACCAAGAACCTTTTTTAAATTTGAGGAGATCGCCTACTTTGAAAACTTTGGCTGTCATACGTCATCAATCCCAACAAAGTACTCAAGATTAAAAAGATGCTCCTCACCTGTTGAGCAGTCAAGCCCATAAAAGTATCGGGGATGACCAGATTCCCTAACTATCAAAACTACCTTCCCTGCTTTCCACGATGATGGCAGCCCTTGCATAAGATCCCCAACCCTATAAGATCTTGTGCCGCAGGCTATCATATTTTTTTCTTGCCCTCTCGTAGCCATTCGCTGAAAAGCTGGCAGAGGCTCGAATGGGTCTGTTCAACCCCACCAACATACCGCACAGAAAATGTTTGATCGTCACAAATCTCTACAATCTTTCCGAACCGTACTTGATTCCTAGACAACTGTTCTAAGAACTGATCAGTCTCCTTGACAATCAGATCACCTACTGAAAACCTTTTGTAATAGTCATCGTGCGTGCGGGCGGCGCTGGGAGGTGCTGAATCCATTGTGGGGTCCTCTCGCAAAGTCTTGTCTGCTGTTGACTGCTGTTTCTGTTCAGAATTCATTTAGAAGAACCTTTCACAGCTTTAGACAACAATGTAATCCTAGGTGCCGGCATCCAGTGGTATCCTTCTTCTACTTTAATTTTAAATACATTATCTTTTGTTATTCTATAGCTCTGTTCTACTACTATTCCGACTGTCTCTACATAAGAGTGGTAGTCCTCTGTATGTCTTGCTATCTTGAACTTAACTAAGTCGCCGATGTTATAACGAAATCCGTCGCCGTATGGTTTACTCATTTTTCTTTTGTGCCTTTGACAAAAGCTTAATCTTGTCTTGTGATACCCAAAAGTCCTTCTTATTAACTTTGACTTTAAAACGGTTGTTGTTAGTGTTGTGCCCTATGACTATTCCTGTCTTAACACTTCTGACATTTAAGTGGTTATGTTTGAACTCTACTAGATCACCAACATTGTAGTGCTGTTGTTTTTCACTCATTGTTTTTGTTAGCCTTTGAAACCACCTCTAAGTGGTCTTCCGGAAAAACGTGACTGTGATCGGTACCTGATAGCGTAACCAAGTAGTAGGTTCGCTCTTGAATTACGCCGTCATCGTCGTAATATTCGCTGCGCATTGCAACGTGATCAACCACTGCTAGCTGATTGGCAAAGTACTTGAAGGCGTGGTCTGCTATTTTAACAAGATCTCCTGTAGCTAGCACGGCTGACATAACTCCGTATTAGCTGAGGATAGGATTGATATCTCTGTGATTAGGGCTTTGTGCCAGCCATAGTTTGATAGTAGGTGAGCAGCTATGACTCGATCGTGGGTTGTGTAGTTATCACCCAAGTCTTCTAGTGTATCGTAGTCATAGAAGCCAGTTATGACAGCAGTCACTGTGCTCTCTTCAAGCTCATCAGTGTAGGCTATGTATTCTACTAGATCTCCTATTTTAAAATCTGGTGTCATATTATCTTTCCTTCTTTAATTAATTATACTACTTTCCACCCAGAACGTAAAATCTGGAAAAATTAGCTACGTGTTGTGAATGTACCTAGCACCCCCCAGGGGGGCTGTCAACCCCTAGGGACTAACATTAGGGGGGCAGGCAGGGGCAGTCACCGCTGGCAAAAGCCGGCAGCAATCAAATACTCTGCTGTTCTTCCGTAATGACCTTGCAGCATATAAACAAGACCGCTGTCAATTAGCTGTTGAAATAGCTGATGAGTTTGGTTATCACTTAGCTCTCCGCTCTCATATAGAATTANCTGTTGNGTTAGNTNTTNCATTNTTTTTATTTCTCCCCGCAAAAAAGGTTAGNTAATCTTGATCACTCGTTCCCTGGTTTGGAAGTAGGGACGGCTGGCACCCTGCTCATCAGTCATCCACATCCGCTGGGCTTTGCAGCGCTTAGGAGCAGGAGCTTCCATATCCGTCAAAATAATAACGCCGTCAAAATCCCCACGCTTGTTGACATATTCGGTGGGAGCATCAAAGCAGGTACCACCGCACATCACCCGTTCAGCTTTGTGAGCCTTGCCCTGCTTCCATTCATACACCAGCTTCTCATCAACGCTGGTATCAAAAGGAATGACCGTGAAGGCTGCCA
>FUFK010042774.1_pt1 | contig 15975 bp, 39 predicted proteins | sample 1021851 | NCBI WGS metagenome assembly FUFK01 (sample SAMEA51879418, study PRJEB19060) | metagenome | reverse complement strand
TAGGTTCTACAAGTTCCCATTTATAAGTTCCGTCAGGCTGAAGAACTTTATCTAGGGATTTAGCCATAATAATGTATGTACTTATATATCATCTTATCAAACTATTCAGATTTAGCTTCATTAGCTGAAGGTAATACTTCTCCCTGTACTAAAATATCTCTAAATTCTTCTCTATCAATGACTTGTTGATCGAATAATGATGTTAATGCTGTAATATCCTGTCCAATTAGTCTTTCTATATCAAAGTCTCTGCTTATTTTTACTTCAGGTGGTTCAATACCTACATATTCAGCAGATAAATTAAAACATTTTTGAAGTTTTTGTTCTAATTCCATAGAAACCATAGCAAGCATTGAGTTTGTATCAACACGATCTAATCTTCTAGCATCAGCAGATTCAGCTACAAATTTCTGTTGACTTAAAGTACTAATACCAAGTGTTGCCATTTGCATTTGTAATTCTTTTATTTCAGCAGATTGAGCATCAAAAGCACTAGAAGCTGGNTCNACATANTAAANTTTATTNCCTGGCTGAGTTGCCATTGCATAATTNACAGATATAGCTAAATCTTTTGTCTGATCGTCATATCCTTCCATNACAAGCATTGGTTGAGATGCAACGTGCAAACTNTGNATNANATCTGCNTGTCTTTGAAANTGTGCAAGATTNANATANGCAATATCAAGTAAAGGTGGTTTNCTNACTAAATTTTCNGTTTTNCCAGAATAAATTGTAACTAAAGGTATTTCACCGAGAGAAAAAGTACCTGATTCTACTAATTTGTATTCTTGATCTGTAGTACCAGTACTAAATTCTCCCATATAAGAATTATCATCAACATCATACATTGCATCAATCTCNTCNTTNTTNCGAAANACTCTATAGTTACCAGGTTCTATAACTCTTACTTGNTCNTAAACTTTTTCTCCAAANTNTCCNTCAGGTAATACAGCTTTTTCTGCAATTCTTGCNTGTATAAGATTTCCATAATTNGATTCTCTATCTAANCTCCAACCCAANANATTTGTTGGATCTACNTCAATCCAATATGGTCTACGATTTTGTGCNCTTTCTTCAGCCAAACTTAATGCACCAGAAGGTGCTGGATAATCAACAAGAATATGACTTTGACCNTAANTAAGAGAACACATNAATATTCTTCTTGCATATTCATCTAAATCAGAACCACAACCATCAACATCCATNTTAAAAGTTTCTGTCCAATAAGGATCACCTATAAGACTTATTGGTTTTCTTAATACAAGACCTGTAGCTGCTCTTATNAATCTNTGNGTNAAAGGANNAAATACAGCACGATTTACTCTTGCCATATATGCTGTGTAATCTTCTCTAGGTTCTAATGGTAAAAACGCTTCACTATTTTCTCTAAGATATTCTGTACCTTCAGTAACAGCTTTCATTATTTCCCACCCTTTCATCATATCTAAAACTGCTCTAGTTCTAGTAAAAGGACTATCTATATCTCCAATANTTGTAGAGGTTTGTACTTTTGTTCTGTAATCACCAGGAATTGAATAAGTCATCTAACACCTCCATCGTTTTAATGCTAACGCTTTTCTTGTAGGTCGGCCTTTACTATCTTTCATTGGACCTTTGACTCCTTTCATTCTGGCACAAAATGATTTTCGTCTAGCTGCTCTTTTTCCTGTAGGATTTTTTTCTGTTACTGGTGCTTTTAGGTTACTGCCCGTAGCACGATTATATTTAGCACGACCTTTTGCAGTAAGACCACCTTTTTTGGACTTTTCGCCTCTACCAACTGATAAACTAACTCCTTTTTTGCGTGGCATTACTTTCCTACTTTAGATTGTGCTTTTTTATGGGCTTGGGTAAAAGTGTCTCCTGCTCTCATTCGCCTTTTCATAAACTCCATGTGCTTTGCACTATGATGCTCAGAGTGCTTAGATAATAAAGTTTTTTGGCGAGAGGTGAGTTTCACTACGCAGCGTTGGTGATAGCACCAGAAGTTATAAAACTAACACTTACTGTTTCTAAATCACCTGTTGTTGCAGATAAACTTGTTCCTGTAACAATTCCAGAAAAACTTATACTTTTACTTCCAGAAGTATCTAAAAATAATTGAAACTGTGCATCACCAGCATCTTCTGTTGTTAAAACATCAGCTAATAAGTTTGCAGTTTCATTACCACTAGCTGCTGTATATAGAAAATCAATAGTACCAGATCCAGAAATTAATCCACCAACAAATGATCTTGATGTTGCTCCATGAGCAGTTACATCTAAAGTGTCTTTTGTAGTATCTAAAGTCCAGCCTGTAGTAGATACAACTGCTTCAGTAGTTCCAGATCCGTTTTTAAATTTTACAGATCCTTCTTCTCCACGAAAAAATGCCATTATTCTAAGAAAAAAGAGTATTTATAAATAGTTTAACTTGTAGTTGACTTTTTTACAGTACCTTTCTTGTTATTTCTCATATATTGTTCACATCTAGGATCCCAAAGGGCAGGATTACGTTTACCTTTTACTTTCTCGATAATATCGAGCATTTCATCAGTAATTTCAATCATTTTTTCTTTTTAGTAGTTTTTTTACGCCTATGTTGATAGGTTATCTTCTTTTTACCAGTTTTTTCACGTTTAAACCTAGCTTTTTCACTAGCTGTCATTTCTCCAGTAGTCTTAGGTGTCTTATTTGATACACGTTTACTAGGTCTACAAGCAGGATAACCTCTTTTTTCACCTTTTTGACGGCCACAAGGCTTACCAGTTTTTACATCTACCCATTTTTCTTTAAACCAACGGGTTAGACCACCACTACTTCTTGCCACGTTTTTTAGTTCCCGTGCGATAAGTACCACCACGCTTCTTATACTCTCGTACAAGCCATGCGTTAGCGTAAGCAGACGGATAAACAGCAAATTTACGTTTAGCCTCTGCTTTTACCCTAGAGTATAACGCTTTATTTACAGGAACATTCGCCACGCTTTTTACCTCCCTTCTTTTTCTTTTTCTTTTTCTTAGTTGTAGAATGGTACATAGTAAGAATTAGGTATCTTAATATATTCTAAACGAAGTCTGACCTAGTGTCTCTGGTTTGGCAAGGTTAAACTGCTGTAAACAAAGATAACCAAAAGCATCAAACGCATGGTCAACTCCTAAATTTTTATTTGGCAAACCAGTATTCGGTGCATAAGTTAAAGTCCTAAGTGATTTTATTAATTCTTTACAACGTGGATGTATAAAAGTTCTTTGATCTCCATTGGCATCAAGTAAAGCAGTATTAACGGCAGTAATCTTATCTCTAATCTTCCAGGGTGATTTAGGACTCATAACAGTAAAACCAGACCTTCTAAGAATTGTATGGTCAGTAACACCAACACCACTTGTCTTTCTTGCACTACCAGTAGGGTCAGGACAGGCAATAATTCTTCTATCTACCCCATATCTCCTTACAACTTCTTCAGTAAAATCCCAAGTTGTCGCTCCACCCGTCAACATAATCTCATCAAACACATAAAGACAATTATCATGCTTAACAGCACAGATCCCTGCCATAGGGTCCACATTAAAATCCAATCCTAAAAGTAATGGCATTAAATGTAAATCCTGTACTTCCTTGTCAATATTGTCATCACTGAAACTAACAGCAACCAAACCAGTAAGATTTTCAAAACTTGCCTCGAATTCCTGTCTAAATGTTCTCGCATCTAATTGTGCCCTCGCAGCTTCAACTTCTTCTGCTGCTACATTACCCCCCTCAATCGTAGTAAAACTCCACCTTTTCCAATCCTCCCACTCTTTTTCTCCACAAAAACACCACATATCATAAAACCAACTGGCAGTACCATCAGGTGTACTAATAAATAAAGCCCAACCTTGTTTGTCGGCTAATGCAGGTCTTATAACTTCAGCCCATACATCTTTATCCATAAATGCAGCCTCATCTAAAACAACACCAGCTAAACTTCTACCCCTCAATGCCATTGCATTTTCAGTTCCCTTCAACTCAATAGTCGATCCATTAATTAATTCCAACCTTAAATCAGTTTCGTTCTTACTTTGAATCCATACTTTTGGTGTCAATCTCTTCAATTCTTTCCATGCAATATCTTTTGCCATTCGATATGTAGGAGCACAATAGAAATACACCTCCCCAGGTCGATTGATAGCTCCTCTAAGTAACTCAATACAACTTAAATACGACTTTCCAAATCTTCTACCAGCAACTAATACCCGAAATCTTTTATCACAATTAAATACCTCCCCTTGAGCATATCTCAAACTTATTTCTTGCTGTTTTGTAGCTGTCATACACCGAAAATAACAGTTTTTTTATCTTGTACCCCCTCTTTATAGCCTATTTCAGCATTTTTAGGTTATTATTTCATTAACAACCTTTAACAAGATCAAGTCCGTGGCTTCTTCTACCTTTCCAGATAACGTATTTAATAATCCTCTCGCACAACCAGCTAAAAAAAGAACTAGATCTTCTGTATCAGATGTTCTAAAAAGATCTCAAAGACTCTACGCTCGTCAACTTGAAGGTAAAACTACTCGCCAATTAGTAATAGAACACGCAAATATAGAAGGCATATCCGAAACTACCGCCTGGCAAGATTGGGATAAAGTTAAAGTTTGGAATAATGAAGATTGGGAAAAAGATAGAGAAACTTTATTACCAAGACTTCAAGCTATGAGAGTAAGATTATTCAATAAAGCTGTCAAAAAAGGTCAATTACAAACTGCTGCTCAAATTCTCGATAGTCTAGGAAAAGTTATTGGCGAATCCGTAGAAACTGTTAATATTCAAGCTCCAGAACTTTCAATAAAAGTAGAACCAAAAAATTAACCGATATATATTTAAGTTCCCCACGCTGGCCCTAAGTTCAAAAAAGTTACTAATATACCCCCCAAGTCCATAAAAGTCCATAGAGGTCCATAGAAGTGCCTTAGAGAGCATGATAGTTACGGCAGGTTCAAAGAAGTTTAATAAAGTTTCTTGAGGTTCAAAAAAGTTCAAATAGGTTCATAAAAGTTTCTTAAGGTTCAATATATTTTTTTCTAGCAACTTGTCTGTACTTTTATATCATTCTGATATATACTAAATATAGTTATGTATTTTTAATTATTTTTATATGTTCAATTCTTCCAATTCTTTTTTAGTTTCTGGAATAGTAACAGTTGAAAATTTTACAAGATACATAACTAACTAAAAACAAAAACTATCAACTTCTCAAATCATGACCAATTCAGTTTCACTCTTTCCGACTGAGGATAGACAAACTCTTAAGACAGAAAAACTAAAAGTAAATTTTAGATTTAATTCTTACAATTCTTATATAGAAATTAAGGATAGTTCTAAGGAACTTCAAATTTACTTTGATTCTAAAATTATTCAGAATCAAATCTTAGAGAATATAAAAGCTCTATCTGTTTCCTATTCTCATGACGTGGAATATACAGAAGAACTATTTAAAATAATAGTTTCAAAAATAGACAAGATGACAGAAGAAAAGCAAGACGAACTTGCAAAGTATTTTGTTGAGAATATCAATCAGGAGGTTAAAAAGTAATGGCTAGAAAAAAGATTACATACAAAAAGCAAGATAAAGAAGTTCTTGCTTTAACTGTTTTTGGTCATGGTAATAGTTCTTACTATTGGTCAATCGGTAATGATCCTAATATTGTGCATGCCACAAGAGCAGCAAGAGCAGCAAAAAGAGATCATAAATTGTTTGCATGGCAAATAATGTTAGTTCACATTTTTGATATTTCCGATTGTGAGAATTGGGCTTTTGATGGTTATTCAGTAGTTAATACTGATAAACAAGATAAAGAATCCGAAGCATACAAAAAAGGAGATATTTACAATCCGTATAGAGGTTGTGAACCATTGAAAAAAATTGAAACTTTAGAGGTTGTATTATGACTCAAAACACTAAACAAACTCACGTAAAAGTAACTATGCCTAAGGATTTATATTCTAAACTAGTTACAGAATCCTTAAACGTATTAGGTGAAGAAAATCTTAGTCAGATGATTAGGACCATATTGAGGAAGCATTTAAAATAAAATTTATTTTTATTCCTTATAAAAAAATAACCCTAGAGAAATTTTAGGGTTATTTTCTCTTGCTTATTTATTCTCAATAATATTTTTTATTGAGACTCAATAATTTTTTTAATTGAGAATAAAAAAATCTCAAGAAATTTTTTTTATTTTTTTTTTAAAAAATTTTAGAATAATATTTTGAATGAATTTTTGAATGCAATTTTGAATGTTTTTTTTATTGAATGTAAAAATTATTGAATGTCTTTTTAAATACTTTGTTTTTATATCATTTTTATATATAATAAATACTGTAGACTTATTTACTTCTCATGACTACAACAAAAACTAACCACGCATTAAACAATGCAATAGGCCATTTACAAGAAATGGTTAAAAATTATGAAATTGGTTTACATATTGAACAATCAAACCCAACAACCCAAGAGCAAGAGGAAAAGCTCGAAGAAATAAGAGAAACTATTATAAATAGTGCTTTATCTGTTGAATTTAGAAGTAGATGGTATTCTTCTCTATACGATAGAGTGAGAATAGGAGAACCCGCAGAATTTAAAATACTTCTTTCATGGGGTGGGCCAGCTTTGAGAATTATTGGAGAATTGGACAATTATGGCCCAGTTAATCCAAAATTACAATATCAAGACTGGGGAACACCTTGGACAGATTTAGAAATTACAGAAGATCAGCAAGATGCTCTTAATTGGTTTTGTAATTGTTTCTACTTTGGGGGTTAATTATAAGAGACTTAAAATTAAGTCTCTTTTTTTATTGATAAAAAAGTTTACTTAGTATATACTAACTTATGAACACTTACATAAACTTATGACAGTTCAAAAAAACTCTTTGAATGGTAAACCCATGAATGGGTTAGTTTATCAGTCAATTATGAATGAATACGGAGTTAATCCTTCTTTAATTGGCATTGATACAAAAATACAGACAGCATTTACTTTGAATGATGAAGTAATGCTTAGAAAAATTCTTGAATGTGAGTATTGATTATGAAATTATCTCAACTTAAAACTATTGATATTAATGCTAAAGAATGGCATGACAAAATTAATGGTAATTCTTACTTTTCAAGTGACGTAATACTTAATTATGGTATGAATAGCCAAGAAACAATTAAAGTACCTTTTCAATATGGGTATGGAGATCATTACGTTTATCAGTCATTAAGGGAAATTCAAAAATTATTTCCTAAGTCAAAATGGTATAGAGAAAATTTATTAGGTAAATATCAAATACAAGATGAATACAAAATAATTATTAGAAATTCTATTAAAACTAATTGTTTAAAAAAGGAACTAAACAAATGAATCCATACGCTAACCCTAAAGATCATATCTTTAAATTTTATTCTGACCCTGCTCATGGGTGGTTAGAGATGCCCTCAAAATTAGTTAAAGAACTAAATATGGGTATATGTCAAATTTCTGAATTTTCTTACTACGATAAAAAAACAGATTTTGTTTATATAGAGCAAGATTGTGATTTATTAAATGTAAAAAGAGAATATGAAAAGAAATTTAATCAAAAATTACTTGACCCTGACAGGATAGTTCATATTGATTTAGATGAAGATAACTTTATTAGAAAGTTACCACCTTATGTAACTTATTCAGTAGAGTGCATATCAGCTAGACCTGTAGAAGATCAAGAAATCTTAGATGGGAAAAATCAAAAACTAGCTTTAGTTAAAACTTTTTTACAGTTTTACAATTCTAAGGATAGTAAGTTAGATGAAAAACTTAAATCAGATATTGTTTGGTTCGGTACTGGACTAACTCCCTGTGAATTTGAAGCGTGTAAATCAACTGCTGAAGATTACTTTAGAAAAGGATATACAGGTGATGAATATGACTTGTAATGATGTAGCTGAAGTAAGACTGCCTATTTACTGGGCATCTTACTTGGTTAATAATGATGCTTCAGGATTAGAAGATGGAGAAGAAGATCAAGTTCAGGAGACTTTAGAGCATCTGGAATTAGATAAGTGGATATGTGTAGATGTTAAAGATGATATTAGTTTTGAATATCCTTTTTTACCTGACTTGTTAGGTGGAGATTATTGTACTTACATTTTTCACAATTATGGCAATTAACCCAAAAAAAAAATACAAAATTGTTGATGAAAGTTTAATCAATGGAAGTTTTGTATTAACTGGAAAAGAATTAAATGAAATTCTTGAAAAATCTTATAAAGAAGTTATGGAGAAAAAAAATGAAAAAACTTAAAAGAAAAGATGATTATGTTATCAGTTACTTATTAGATAATGGATTAACTGAAGTAACTATTTTAAATACTAAAGATAAAAAACCATATACTTTTATTCATGCTGAATACTGGCATTGTTATGAAATAAAACATATGATGAGAGACTTTGCACACAATAGTCCATTAAGTTATGTGAGATTAGGTCAAAAATTAAATGAGTTAGGATTATGTATTGAAGAAGATGATGAATCTTGGGATTTAAAAAAGATATTAATAGCTATAAGTGAAAATATATCAATGAATTGTAAGCCTTGGATTAGAGGCATGAGTAACGATAATAGAACTGTTAAAGGTATTTATGGAAGTAGAAAAAAATTTAAAGAATATCTATTTAAAACATTTTTGGAGAATTAATTATGACTTATCAATGTAAACAAGTTGATATAGGAGATAAGTGCATAGAGTGTTTTAGGTCAACTGCTTTTGGTACTGGACTTTATGTTAATCGTATATCTGCTGATAATGATAAATACATAGGGTGGTTATGTCCAGAATGTAACTGGTATGAGTGTGATCGCTGTGATGAAAGAATTTATGATGAAGATGATTGCACCCCTTATGATGTTTATTTAGCTCATGAACCAACAGAATTTTCTGATGGTGCATATAGGGTTCATTATGAGTGTCTAACTGAAGAAGAAAAAAAATTAATGGAGGAAAATAATAAATGAAATTAAAAGATATTTTATATAAAAATTATTCTGATTTAAAATCTCAAGAAAAAAGATTTTATACATTAAATCAGGAAAAATTTGAAATAAATACCTGCGATAAATGTACTTTTATTGATAGTACTTATGAGTTGTACTGGGATTGTGATTATAACTTACCTGATAAATGGGTTTGTTTATGTGAATATTGTTGTGAAGAATATGGGGGTGTAGATTAATGTTACCTACAGATAATTGGGAAGAAAATAAAGATGAAGCTAAAGGTATAGCTCAAACTTTTATTTATGATGAAAAAAGAAAAAGTGAGTGTATAAAATATTTTACTGCTCACTTCAAAATTAGTCAGGCTACTGCATATAGGTGGTATGACAAAATTTATAACGAACTATCTATACCTAGCATAGATAAAGCTAATAAGTTAGCTGAATATAAAGCTAGTGTAGAAAATGAAATTGAAAAAAGTATGAAAGATATAGAACAGTTACCAGTTGAAGAAAGATTAAAAGTTTTATCAATGATGACTAAGTTAAAAAAAGAACTTAAAAAACTATGAGAAATTCTCATGAGAATCACTAATTAATTAACTGGCATTAAAGGTTTCGTGATTGTTTACTTTATGTAAGTCCAGTACTTTTCAAATTACAGATTTTATTATGGCCAAGTATTTTAAATTAACTGTTTCGTCAATGACGATGCACGATTTATACATCAAAACACCTGATGATATAAATGAAGATGACATTCATCGTAACTTTAGAAAATTTGATGGTGGTTTATTTACTACCGATGATTATGGTGGAGATTGGGAATATTCCAGTACTGAAGAAATAGATGAAGAAGATTTTGAAGAAGAAAATTGTAAATGTAATTGGGAGGATAGATATGAGTGATTCAAATTGGAATAGAACTGGTATTCATTATTTAGTTATTGGTCATGCCTGTGATGAAGAGCAAGAATGTCATGTAATGTTTTTTTATGATGAAGTATCTACCAGTTACATTGAAAAAAAATTTGAAAATAAAGTAAAAGAAAATTTAGAAAGTTGGGAAAAAGATAAAGAAATTTATATTGATTTTATTCTTAAATCCATTAGCCCTATACAGGTTCAATATGAGTGATTCATTTATGCACAAACATCAGGCTTCACTTGATAGTCAAAGAGAAGAAGCTGAAATCAACTGGTTATTTCCAGAAGATGATGAAGAAGTAGAAGATAAAGACTTTCCTTATGAAGATGATGAACCATCAGATTATGAAATGATGAGTAGTTTTGGAACTAAATGGCATGATGGATTGTAAATAAATTTATTTTTTATTTTTTTCTAAATATTGATGGATTGATTCTCTAATTAAAAATCCTATAGAAATACCTGCTCTTGTATGTTTTTTTAATTCTTCATATTCTTCTTTATCAACACTAACGCTGATTCTTTGCAAGTTCTGGCTCATGATGAATGGCATTTATATATTAGTATAATATCACAATATTTATGAATGGTTTTTTCCTGGTGATGAATGAACTTTTTAAGAAAAAGAAAAGAACCAAAAGAAAAAGAATATATAATATATAAATATATTTATTATATATATATATATATTTATTACATATATGTATTTATAAAATAAGGAAAAGAATTTTTTGTTGACAAGATAAATAATCATTTATACACTTACATACAAAGACATAAACTTATGCCAAAAGAAAAACTTACGTTGTATTTGGAGCATGAACAAATTGCTTGGCTTGATTCCAAAACAAATCCAGAACTAAAAGTATCTGCTGTAGTCAGAAACTTAATAAGAGACAAAATGAATGTCGAATCCAGAAGAAAAGCTAAAAAGACTTCAACAGGATTAGACCCATTTTCTTTTTATGTAATCAATGAAGATGTAATACCTGATGATTTAAAAGAATATTCTGATCTTTTAATTGAATGGTGGCCCATCAGAAAGAAAAAAGGTGGATCATGCACTACAAGCGTTGCTAACCGCATCTTCAAGAAGTTAAGGTCATTTCCTACACAAGACAGAAAACAAGCTCTTGAGAACGCTATAGCAGGTGGCTGGAAGGATTTATTTCCATTGAAGCAATCCTACAAACCAGAAGAACCAGAATTTAAGCCTAAATATTTTAAGGCCAGCGATAATGATTTACCGCCAACACTTGCTGAAATGGGCAAAACTGCTAAAGAACTTATGGAAGGTCAATTATGAAAACTATCGAATTATTAAAACCACTCGCTATCTTCAGAGATCAAGAAACTCACAAATACTTTGATGAGACTTTACAAAGATGGCTTGCTTTTTCTACAACAGAAGTTTGTAATGAACTAACAGAAGAAGCTAAAGAAAATATCGAAGCTTACAGGTATATCTGGCAGCCTAGAGGAGTCAAAGTACATGAATGTTTAGCTGAGAAGATGCTTGGTAGTGGAGATATTGAACCAGGGGATTACGAAGCATGGGTTGAACCATTATTGAATCATGAACTTTTCACACATTTTGAACCAATGGCTGTTGAACTTATGATGTCTATACCAGATAAATCAGTTGGAGGTCAGCTTGATTTGCTTGGATATGATACAAAAACTAAACAGATAAGATTGATTGATTTAAAAACTAAAGGTAATTCTAAATATGACATGAGAAAAAGATTTAGAGATGGCATGATTGATCTTGAAGATGTTGATATGTATTGGAAAGAACCTTACTTAACTGATAAACAACTAGGTTGTTACATTGAAATGTTGAAACTAAACTATGGGATAACCCCAGATGTATGTAATACAATTTGGGCTTATGAAGGAAGGTGCATCCTTAACAATGACCAACCTACTGAAAGATGCGAAGCTGCATGGCAGGAAGCATGGACCAAGTTTGAATCAAAACAGGAGTTATTTTAAATGCCAGATTTTCCTACAAATCCATATAAGGGTCAAATTTTTTATGATCCTGAGTCTGAAACAGTTTATGAATATTTTGTACCAAGAGAAGATGATTACTTTTGTAAAAAGGCAGGTATAAAACCTAAATGGGTTACACCAAGTTATGAAAGTGAATTAGTAACTGGTTTGTTTTCTAAAAATGGAAAAGTTAGATACTTTTCATATAACAAATTGATAGATGTATTTGGTTATACGAAAGATCAAATAACAGAACTTATGGATGAATTAAAAGGTAAAAAATGACACAACAAACAAAAAAAAGATTATACCCACCAACTGTCATATATTTTGATGATGATAGTCAAAGATTTTATCTTGAATTAGATGGGTTTGAATGTCATCTGATGTTGACTAATTTAGGAGCAGATATAGTTAACTATGAAATAGTTAATAGTTCTACATATCTTGCAGGAGTAAGTGGTGTACCTCCTACAGAAAAAGATTGTATGATTTTTTTAACAAATGATGATGAAAAAAAATTAAAAAAAATTGCAAAACTTTTATCCAATGAGGAGTGCTGGAGGGATGAGGTATATTCTTGATGTCTCAGGTAGAGACTTAAAACTAATCAGAGCATCCATTGTTAATTTTCAAAGAACATTAGCAATATCAGATGTAGCTGAATTTGATGGCTTGATTGATGAACTTGACGATTGTTTTCTAACTGTAACAAGACAGAAAAAAGAACAACTTAAATCTAAAGTAAAAAAAAGATGGGGTATCTTCAGATGAAATGTTTTTACAAAGAACTTGATCGCAGAAAAAAGTATTTAATTACTAGGTTGCATAATGAAGTAGCTGCTCTTGGAGATAGCTGGTTTAGACATGAGATAACAGATCAGCAATATAATATAAGGATTCAAGAATTAGATAAACGTATTGCAGATTTACAAGGATGACTAATCCACAGAAGCGAAAAGGAGATAAAGCAGAAAGAGAAGCAGCAGAATTAATGACAGAAATTACTGGTTTTGAATGTCAACGAAATCTTAGTGCAGGGATTCCTGGAGATGTTGGAGATCTTCATGGTATACCCAATACTGTAATACAGGTATGTGATTGGGCTGATAAGAATAGAGCCTGTCTTGTTAAGCCTAGAGAAGTAGAAGTGCAGAAAGAAAATGCAGGAGTGGATTTTGTAGGAACTATGGTCAGGTTTAGAGGAGGCAAGTGGAGGATTGTGTTAACACCAGAACAATTTAATACATTGTTACAGGCTGCCTTGCATTAAGCATTATATAAATGTAATATATTAAGTACAGTAAACTTTATTTACTAATGACCACAAAAGAAAAACCACTGCCAAAGCCTCAGACTTTATCTGAAGCTCTTGCTATCTTTCAATCAAAAGTTAAATCTGCTGATAGAACAGGTACAGCAAAAGAAACAAGAAAAGGGGTAACTACTGAACGGAAGTATTCGACTCTTGAAGATGTTATTAAAGCAATTCAACCAGCAGCCGAATTAGGTATTTCACATACCCAAACTTTTGACTACATACCTTTAGGCCCAGATCAGCTTCTCACAGTTCTTACCACTACTTTATATTTCAAGGATGAAAAACTTGAAAGTAAATTACCTCTGAAAGAACTTAAAGGTTTTAATGTTATGCACGATCTTGGTATATCAATTACATATACCAGAAGATATGCTCTTGGTGCTGCCTATGGTATAGGTTCTGAAGAAGATGATGATGCTATGTCATTGAATCAACCACCTGCAACTGAACCAGGTACTACCAGGACACCTACTAAGGCTAATCAAAAACTTGCACCTGTTTCAGAACAAGCCATAAAGAATCCTCCAATAACTACTGAGGCTAGGAATCTTATACAGGTTGAGCTTAAAAAATTAAATGAAAGTAATCCTGATAAGGCTAAAGAAATTGCAGCTTCTTTTATCAAAGAGTTTAAAGTTCCTAGAGTTACAGGATTCATTACAGAAGCTAGACATGGTGAGTTTCTAAGTCACGCTATTTCAAAATTAAATGAATAGTTATGAATCAAAACGAAATCATACAACGGGCTAGAGATGAAGTATTAGCTGAACTTTCTAGACGCAAGCAAGAACGTAGAAAAGAATATAACACTAATGTTTTAAGTGTTAGAGCTAATGACGAACTTGCTGCTAAAGTTAGAGACTATTGTAAAAAAAACAAAGTCTCTACTAATCAATTTTTCAAAACTTTATTAATTAATTTCTTTAAAAACAATGGCTGAAAATCAATTTAATCCAGCACTTCCATTACCTATTAAATGGTCTATAGGTGATGATCGTTTTAACGAAGGCCAACAGGTCTTGAGTCTCACAATTCCAGTTGACTCTGTTACACATTTCATAGATCATTTACAAAACCTAGTAGATCAAAAAGCTAAAGATGGAGAAGTCTACGATTTCAACAAAAAAGAGAAAGTTAAAACTCAATGTGTACAAATCTACTCTAAAGCGATGGATGGACAGTTCGGAGTATTTGGCAACATTAATCCACAGAAGCTTGAACGAGAGGTAAATGAAGAGTTACCTTTTTAAAGCTAAGGATGGATATTTAGTTAAAGATCCAAACCTAAATGTTCACTTTAAAATAATAAATGGTGTACGCTACTGGCTTACACCACTTCCCTCTGGTTATCAAAAATGAGTAAGAGTCCAAATCCTTCAATCATAAAATTACGCAAGCTAAAAGAAATAAGACGTAAAAATTTAGAAAAGAATTTTATAGAAATCCAAATGAAAGGACAAGACCATTATGTCTTTATTAAAGAAAATGGTAAGGCTCAAGTTGTTTACAGTGAAGGTCGTTGGGTTACAGAACATATTAGAACTGCAATCCTTAAATATAATTATGAGATTGATAAAATTGATAAATTATTAATAAGAGATTTTACTGATGAAGAGCTTAATGAATATGAAAAAACTTCTTAATAGGATTGGTAGGCTTTTCTTTTCTAACTTCTTTTATTACAGCAGCAGCTTCCAATTCGATTAATCTATTTAACATAGATGCCATAAATATGTCCTGGTCAAATTTCTTTCTTACAAGATGAGTACAAAATCTTTTTAAATTATCTAAATCATTTACTTTCATAATTTCTCTACATTGCATTTCAACTTCTAATTCCATTTCTGGAGGTGCTGGTTCTATATTAATGTTGAGAAATTTAGTAATTTTCATTGAAGATTTGTAGTAGAACCTGGGAACATTCTTGCTTCAATAAATTCAACTGCCTGATCGTCTATCGTGTTGTCTGTTTGTTTAGCTATAGCCTTTAACAGATCCACTATTAATCGCTTCATTGCTTTAGATTTAATAAAAATTAGAAGGATAGGTTTTAGAATTTTTACCATCGTTTTTATGTGTTACTTCCCAAACATAGCTACTTTGCTAGTATTAGACAAGAATCTTAACTTTTATGGCTGAAGAGAANGAAGAAAAAGAAGGCATNGAATGGGGTGAACTNTTTGGTCANGCNATNAGATTTTTNATTTTGACTTGGAGTTTATCAATGATGACTTTGGGGTANATGGGNAAGGTAAGGATTGATGGAGCNTTNACGGCTGGACTCGTCAGTGGGGTGCTCGGAAGCTATGGGATCTCAGTNGGAAACAAGAAAAGTGGCACAGGTAACAACAATNGNCCTAANATANTAGATAATAGTAAAAACAAAGTAGGTATCAAATGAAAAGACTACTACCTTTTATCTTCCTTGTATCTGCACCAGCTTATGCGGACATGACTAATTCCATATCCTCCAGTGTAAAGTTTGAATCGCTTTCGGCAGCTAGTACGGCTGATAAAATTGGCTCTTCGTACAGTATTTCGGGTAACAATGTTACCACGGTTGACTCAAACTCAGCAGCTACGATAGGTGGTTTCGGCTCTGTGACTAATGGCGTACCAGCAGTAACTTTTCCTTCCGCTACGCAAGCGACTTCGGGCGAAGCCTTCAGTTTTTCTACTAGCTATTTAGAAGGAGATGCCACACCAGGTAGTGCGATTACAGTTGGTACAGTTCCAAACTTTTCAGACTTA
>FUFK010853530.1_pt1 | contig 15976 bp, 11 predicted proteins | sample 1021851 | NCBI WGS metagenome assembly FUFK01 (sample SAMEA51879418, study PRJEB19060) | metagenome | reverse complement strand
GTTAAAACCGGCGTGGCAATCGGCGCCGCGCTGCCCGGCCTGCTGTTCGCCCTGACCGGCTTCGAGGCAGGGGCAGTGCAGACCGCCGACGCCCGCCTGGGCATCGATCTCGCCTTCGCCATCGTGCCTGCGGCAATCATAATCCCGGCGGGCGTGGCGATGCTGTTTTACAAGCTCGACCGGCGGACCATCGCGCACTTCGAAAGCGAACTTGCGCAGCGCCGGATGCAATCGGCCCCGACCCCCTTCCCTTCCCCGCCCGAGACGCTATAGGGGCGCGCACTGCTGGGGTGTAGCCAAGTGGTAAGGCATCGGTTTTTGGTACCGACATTCGCAGGTTCGATCCCTGCCACCCCAGCCAAGCAGCCTCGAAACTAGCTGAAAAGCGCAGAATCCCTAGGATGCGAGTCCAAGGGATTCACAGTTGTCCCCAGCAACTGTCCCAAGCGGCTGTCCCAGGCAGGGATGACAGCGGCCTCACGAAGGCTCGTTCCATGCCCCGATCACAAGTTCAGAATATCAAACGGCGCGGTGCCGTTTACTGGTGGCGACGCACCCTTTCGCTCGGAAAGTTGGCATTTTCAGAAAATCGACTCATAAGCTTGGAGTTCAGCTTGTTCTCGAAGGAGCTGGACACCGCCCGCGGACGTGCCGCGGCGATGACCGCTTATAGTGAGAGGCTGAAGATGGGTTTCCGGGAAAACGTCGCCGAATTCGGGCTTGATGAAGATGCGATGGCGAATTTGTTCGTCACTGAGATGCGTTGCTACCGCAATGAACTTATACATCTCGAGTCTTCCTGGAAGATGCACCCCGAATGGAGTCGGACGTCGAACCGGCAGGACGATCTGGCCGTCTTCGAGAAGCTGTGGACCGCCATTGCCGAAGAAGGTCTCGGCGTCCCTCGCGACTGGGATTTTGTCGAAAAGCATTTCGCCGACTTCGACGAGGAGATGCAGAGTAATATTCGCAGCTTGCTCCGTGATCATCCCCGCCTTCCGGAATCTCTTGCTCTCGCTGCGCAGCGCAGGCTGGACGAAATCGGCGCCCCTGCAAACGGTGTCACCATCCCCGTCGCTGTCGACTTCATCGCACGCGCTCGCGCCGAAGCGGCCCGGCGTGTGAAAGACAATATTGATTTCGACGATTTGGCAAAGCTCGCCTCTCTTGCCGCGTCCTTCTCCACGAATGCCTCGACTCCCCTCACTAGCGCTGCATTCCCTTCGGCCCCTCCGCTGCAGCCTAGCCTCGCGATTGCCCCGCCGATGGATGAGGAGCAGCAGCGTGTCGCCGCGATGACCCCGACGAAATTCGCCGAGGAGTTCATCAAGGAGAAGTTCAGCGGCCTGGAGCACCGGACGGGAAATAAACGCAAGCGCGAGATCGTTCAGGATTCGGTTTTGCGAGACATCAAGTGGGTGGCCACGCTTCTCGAAAAAGCCATGCCACCGGGCACTCCGTTCTCGAAGGTCACGATTAAACACGTCACCGATCTCGACGCCTGGTTCGATCGCCTTCCCAAAAGCATCGGAAAATCACCGAAGGATAGAGAGCCCGAGACCACCTTCGAAATGATCGAAGAACGCGTAATCGAACGTCTAGAGGATGAAGACGATGATTTTGATCACGGCCAGATCGGCCTCAGCATCAACACCAGTAACAAGCACTGGCAGAACTTCAAACGCATGCATGCACACCTTCGTTCAGTCGTTCCGAGCGTGCTGGAAGTGAACGTAGACAAGTTCATCACCCCCGAAACGAAGGACGAGCGAGAAGCTCGTGATGCCTACACCAAAGAACAGGGTGAGGCGATCTTCAGCCTCCCCCCTTGGACTGGCTGCGCGGGCCTCGGTGACAGGCTGAAAGTGGGCACCGAGATAATTCACGATGCCCTGTTCTTCATCCTTCTGCTGGTCTGGTATACGGGCGCACGCAGGGAGGAGATCTGCAAGCTCAAGCTGGACGATATTTTCGACAGCGAAGCGCATGGCATTCCGTATCTCTTCATCCGACTGACCGACACCGGCAGGATCAAATGCAGGAGCTCGAAGCGGAAAATTCCCGTTCATGAAGAGCTTCTGCGGTTGGGTTTCCTCAAGTATGTCGCAGCCTTGAGAGGCGCTGGCGAAACCCTGCTGTTTCCCGAGATGTATCCGTCCGGTGTAACCAAGCGCAAGATCGGCGATGTTTTCTACAAGATCTGGTGGATTTACATTCGTCCGTTCGTCCCGAACCTCTTGCCTGGTCAGGCTATGCATGCCGCAAGGCATACCGTTTCTGATGCTCTCAAGCAGGCCGGTATCGACTTGGAAAAACGCAACGATGTCCTGGGCCATAGTCAAAAACCGTTGGGCGAAGGTGCGTCGACATATTCCGAGCCTGTCGCCCTCAAGAAGATGAAGAAGATGGTCAATAAAATCCCCAACGTGACCCGGCACTTGGGCGACGTGGAGTCCATCAACCTGCTTCCGTCCGAATTGCGCGTAGCGCGTCCGACACGGCGGAGCGGGAATGCAACTGAAGAGGCTTGAGGTTTGGTCAGCAGGTTGACCACCGCCGAGAAGAATCCACCGATTGAATGCCGCCCTTTTCGATACATGGAGCCGGTGGCTAAACCCACCGGCTCCATGCATTTGCGAGATTACCTAAGCCGCGAGATCGAACCGGTCTGCAATCTGCTTGTGGAGCCGATTGGCGTAGGCTCGTAATTCGTTGGCTAACGAATGCTCGGGACGTCGGCGTAAAAACCCCTCGATCAACCCTATTATGGCAGGCTCTAACCGCAGGCCCTCGGTGCCTTGTGCGACCAACCAGGCGACTTTGGCGACCGACAGCAGCAGACAGTCAAGCTCAACGTGGTCCCGCAGATTTTGCCATGCGCCGGCGCTCACTGGTCGCCGCACGCCGGGTTTTGCCGCGACTAGGTTGAACGGCACATCCATCCGCAGGAGCACTTGCGAAAGGTGACTCCAAGTCTTGCCACCCCCCTTTATTTGCAACCCGAGGTCCAGATGAGGCCGCGGCCCACGCCTGCCTGGCTGATCGATCATCTGTGGCGGCAGACGCAGGCCATGCGCGAGACCCGCGAGTAGCAGCACGGGGATATCCGTCGCAAGCCCACCGAATGTGACGATCGGTTTGCCTTCGTGCGCCCGCAGATAGCCGAAAAGCTCGGTGACTACTGCTTCCTCGCTGCCCCAATCGTATTCGTTCCAGCTGGCCACCTCGCCGGTCGAGATCCTGCCTTCATCGTCGATCGCGAACTGAAACACAGCTGCCGCCATGACCTTCTTGACCGCCACTGCCCTTCGCTTCGATCTCTTATCCATCGCTCGATGGGCCTCGTGAAGTTCCTGATCCCAGTGAAACTCGCAGTCGAGCGCGATGTAGCTTTGCTTCGCCATTTGCCTTTTTCCTTTCCTTGTTTACCGGCACCATCACGCTTCATCAGAAGGGAAGCGGGCGAGCGTTTTCGATCGCCCGCCAGGCCTGGTAGGCCGAGCCCAGCGAGGTCCGATCGTTCTCGCGGCAGCAGGTCGTAAGGAAGGTCAACCAGAGCACCTGTGCCTCGTCGGCAGCGCGGCGAGCCTGTGCCAAGGTTGACGAACCCGGACCTGCGCGCTGGATCGCATGAAACGCTGCGGTTTCGTCGAGCGCAGCTTCGCGGCACCGGAGCGGCATGATCGCGAGATCACTTCGCTGTCGCCGGATAAGTTGCAGGTCCGAGGGCGAGAATGGCATCCCCGCGTGCGTTGCTATGCGCCATTCGCGCATCTCGGAAGGCTGTGCCTTTGCAATCAAAGTGGCATTATCCGGAATGCTTCTCGCGATGCCGGAGATGATATCCGAACGCTTCGTTTCACGGTCGAAGGCGTAGTGTTCGACGGTAAAACGAGCACAGTATTCGTTGCATCTGGTGACGGTGAACATCGCGATGCTGCGGATGGTTGAGCGGTAGCTCGCCGGTCGGTCGCGCACGATTTCCAGTGCGGTCAGCACTTGTGGATGGTGCCTGGGAGAGAAATTCATTTGGGGTTTCCTGTTGATGAAGAAGAAACAGGCGGCGCCTCCGGGTGGAGACGCCGCCTGCGCGTGAATCGAATGGGCTATTGATCAGGCCGCGAGGGACGCCATCGTGACGATACTTCCGCGGCTATCGAGGAATACGTCGCCAGGCCCCGGACCGCCGGAGCACAGCGGCACGAGAGCTCGCGCGCTCGCTGCGATACGCTCGGCAGCACGGCGCTGTGACCGTCGCCGCCGGGCGGTTGCGTTCAACGGCACCTGCTCCATTGCCCCGGACTGGCCGATGGCGAATTGGCGCTGTCGGTCTTCGGCCACGAGCACGAGCGGTTCATCAGGGCCGATGGCGGCGGGGTTTACCTTGGTAGCCATCACACCGCCGGGCTGGCGTAGGAGGAGAATATACCAATCTGGCGTGACGGTATCCTCATCTGGATAAACGGCAATGACACAGTCCTGGCCATCTTCAGCCATCTTGCTCGCTGCGACTTCGAGGATGGGGCCGTCGACGCCCGTGACCGAGGCGAACTTTACCGACGATGGCAGGGGATCATCGATCGGCAGTCCGAGATGGATATGCAGCGCATAGGCGTGGGCACGACGGGCATCGTGCCCGCCGCTCTTGGGAGTGTTCATATCAATTTCCTTTTCTTGGGATGACGGCCTTCTGGCCGGAGCTTTTCCCTCCACTGGGAGGCTCGCTCTCAGCGCCTCCAGGACACCGTTTCGATTTTTCGCTTCACCGGTTTCCAGGTCCAGTCGGCGCGGTAGCGCTCGATCCAGTCGACCGGCACGATGGACGGCTCGTCATCGACGAGGTCGCGATACCATGCGAGTTCTGCCTCGTATTCGGCAGGTCGAACCAGCGTATGACGCAGGCGATGCTTGTCGGCCCAGACGTATCCGCGGCGCTTGATGTCCTTGCGGAACCGATACGGCAGGTTGGTAGCTTCGAAGCGCCAGCTCGGTGCTCGCGCATGCTCGAGCGCGTGGCTCATTACGGTGCGACCATCCCAGCATTCATGGGCGAGAAGGTTGATCAGGCTGGCGACGTCATCTCGCGCGCGATGCGCGACTGGATTGAACATATTTGCCTGCGCGAGGAGATAAGCTTGCGCCCGTCCATCGAAGCCGAGATCGAGCCAAGGCACATCGGCCATTGCGCAGATCCACGGCATTTCTGCGACTTCAGGCACCAGCATTTCCAGGTGCCTTCTGTCGAATGCCGCGTTGAATGCGAGACATGCATCAGCCTCCTCGAGACGGGCAGCGACAGCTGCAGCGTCGATGCATTTGCCCGCGACCATGGCGTCATCGATGCCGGTGATTTTCGCGATGTGCGGCTCGATAGGACGCAAGGGTTGCTGGAGACCGGTCCGCATGCTCTCGACCGCAATCACACGACCGGCGGCGTCGATGACGATCATCCCCACGGCGATCTCGATGATCTCGTCGTAGAGCGGATCGAGGCCCGTGGTCTCCAGATCGATGACGGCGATTTTCATGTGCGGTGCGCCCGCAGCGGCTGGTGCCTGCCAGTCCTTCAGTGGCGTGATGCGATGCAGGATGCGCACGTCTTCGTCCGCCGGCGGCGGGGGTGTTTTCGATACCGATGTCATTAGATTTCCTCGTTGGCTTGGACACGAGGTTCCAGCGGGAAGGCCTTTTCCCTTCACCTACCGACCTCGGAGCGAAGCTGCCGAGAGAGCTTTTCCTATTGTGGTGACACGCCGGTGCGTTTTTGGAATGGAACGGGTTTAAGAACGCCGGACGAGTCTGAGCGTCGGCAAGAACCGCTTTGATTACAGGCGGTGATCGCCTATAATAATGATATGGATGCTCGAGCGGAAAGACTAATCGAACTTCGTGAGAATCAAGTCGATCGGCTCGACTTGATTGTCATGATCGGTGAGTTGCTTGCTGCGGTCTCTGACGTTGTGGAAGGACAGGCAATTATTCGCCGCCGCGGGCCGACCCGCATGCGACGCTTCCTATCCGTTCTTCTGACCTTTATGGTTCTGGCGGCCAGAGATGCGGTGCGCCGCCACGCCGTTGCTCAAAAGCACTTTCGATCCTCGATCGGCAGCTTCCAATTACGGAACCTACATCATCCCCCCAAGTCTTGGGCTGCCCCCTAATTATTCCTGCCGGTTGTAACTCGTGCTCGCCTTGAGTGGGCGCGATCCAATTTATGGGCAGCTAGCGGGATCATTCGTATCACTAAAAAGTGACAGACCTCGCAGGACTCGCAGGTCTCGCACCTATCGCAGGTCCCGCAGCTCGCCAGTTGCGAGTGGGAATGATGAAAAAGAGCAAGGATTGGGTCCTCAAGGAGGGCGTTTATGAAAAGCTCGACGAGTTCGTCGAACCGCGCTGAACCCCCGGCAATTTCATGACATCGCGGAAGTAGGCGAACAGAGCATCCTGAAGAGCATGACCTGTCCCTCGTGGGGTGGTCGGTCGATTGTGTTTCTTCGCAAGCGCCTTGAGATGGAGGCTCATGGTGACAGCAGTCTTCTGCTGGTGCTTGGTGATTTTCGTATATTTGGGCGCGACGAATACGTCTACGATGTGGCGCCCCCTTTCGTCCCGATCAACGCGGTCCGCAAATATGGCGTCCGGTCCGAATACATCCTCGACGAACGCCCGCGCATGCCTCAGCATAAGTGCTGGTTTTTCACCATCCACGAGGTCCTTCGGAAACTGGATGATGACGTGCATCGCCTTTGACTTGGCTTTGGGGACGAACGTATCTTTCAGATGGTATCGGTGTAGCCTCTGTAGATCGAGTCCCGTGTTAGATAGGGGAGCATCCCGAGAGACACAGCGAGCCCTCGAAGTTGCGTCCATCCGCTTGCCATGCTTCTCCGCCATAGTGAGATCAGAGAGCTTCAATTGCTGTACACGTACCGCGCCCGAAAGACCGGCGTTGGGGCTCTTTTTCATCGCCCCCTCCCAACTGGACAGGCAGTCCCACAGAAAAAGCAGAACACGCTATGCTTTTTTCCCACCGGGAAAAAACGCGTGCCAAGGGAGCACCCCTGGACCCCCGACGGTCCTTCGGACCGTGCCTTCCCCTGCCGCGGGAAAGGCGTAGCCGCGCCATGACCATTACGATCATGGCGCGGGGCGAACCGGTCAGTCGTTTTCGCCATCGCGAGCCTCCCCTTTGCCAGGGAGACTCGCGCTGTCGAGCGACAATTCGGCTTGATGGACCTGATGGCCATCATCCTCATTGGTCGACGACTTCGCGGGACCGGAAGGTCCGCATTTCTCCGGTTCGCTGGAGGACGGCTCGCTGACGCTCGACGCCTCTGTTTCTGGAACGTCAGCACCATCTGATGCAGCCGTCCCGACGGCCACACTGTCATCAGCCTTTCCGGACTTATTAGCATTACCAGAGAGGTCGGCTGGCGCTTCCCCTTCGTCCTTGCGCGACCGCGCGCTCACCCTAGCCTGGGACAGTTGCAAACCACGTTCGTCAAGCTGTCCGCGAAGACGGTCAGCTTCGCGGCGAAGCTGCCCCGCTTCACGTTCAACTGAGGCGACCTGTAAACGGGCGCGTTCCAGTTGGCGGCCGCCACAATGGAGCGTGAAAGCGACGCAGCGCGCCGCCTGCTGGAACAAAGTCAGCTGGCTCTGCTGGAACGGGCCTCCGATGATGATGAAGGTTTGAACCTTAGAGCCAATGGCAAGAAATTTGAGATGAACGAGGGCAAGATGACCCCTGACGAGAGGCATGCGTATAAAAGCCCTTGGTCAAAAATCCTCCACAGCATGGCGCTGAAACTTGCCGCGGTCCTAGAGAGAGTCCGCGACATGACGCGCAAGGTGCGCGCACGAGAGCAGGCTGCAGACAATCGCATAGCGGAAGCTGAGCAGCGAGAGCGTGATGCTGCAACTGATCGGAAGGAATTGGACGATCAGAAGGCGTCACTCGTTTCGAAATCTGAAGCTGTGGAGCGACGGCAGGCGACGATTGCAGCTTCAGAGAGAGAAAGTAAGTTGTGGTCTGTAGTTACGCAAATGCTGGTGACATCGCCCGACAAATTCGAGATCTCGTCGGATGGCAGCATACGGCTTTTGGAAGCGGAGAAGAGCGAGGCCGAGCCAGCGTTTGTCGCGTTTCTGAAAAATGAGCCCCCTGAGTGGGTAAAAACTGTAGCCAGAAAGCAGGGGCAATTAGCCGCCACCCTTGCCGATTTGCGGGAGAAGGAAACACAGGCCGACAAGAAGATCGTCGAATTATCGAACCTCGTCGCAAGGGTCGGTCCAATCCTGACCCACCAGCAAATGGCCTCCGTCGCTGTAGCAAGGAAGGTCATCAGGGAGCATCGAAAGCCGTCTCAGGACTTGGAGCGGTGACAATGCGACTCAACGATAATACTACATCCAGCCGGCCGATTTGGGAGCCACTGCAATAGTTTCGGTGGAAAATGATAGCGGGCAGTTCCGGGATTTCTGTGATACCGCACAAGTGATTATGGTTCGATTCACCTGGTGCGGAATCACGGCCAGCTTCACAATGTTGGATACCGCCGGGGGGAAATTGTCACGATGAATCCAGTCGAGATTGAAGAGGCTGTCACCGCCCTCGCTGCCGAACAGTTCGATGCCGGCAGCTTCCCGTTTCAGTTCCTCGAGGCGTTCGGCAACAAGAAGACGACGATCGACCGGCTGCGCAAGGGCAACACCAATCAGTCCGAAATTCCGGGCGGTGTGCTCCAGCGCAGCAATATCCACATCGCCACCTGCGCGCCGGGCACGGTTGGCGAGACGCTGTCCGCGCTGCGGGAAAGCCCCAAGACGGCCAGCCAGAAGGCCCGCTTCGTCCTCGCCACCGATGGCATGGAATTGCAGGCTGAGGATCTCACCAGCGGCGAGACAATAGCCTCGGACAAATATTCCGACTTCCCCGACCATTTCGGTTTCTTCCTGCCGCTCGCCGGCATCACCACGGTCGAGCAGATCCGCGAAAGCTCGTTCGACATCCGCGCGACCGGGCGGCTGAACAAGCTCTACGTCACGCTGCTGCAGGATAACCCGGACTGGGCCACGGCAGAACGTCGCACGGACATGAACCACTTCATGGCGCGGCTGATCTTCTGCTTCTTTGCCGAGGATACCGGCGTCTTCCACGCCAGCCACCCCTTCACCAAGACGGTCGAGCGGATGAGCGCGGGGGGCGATGGCAATACGCACGAAGTCATCCGCGAACTCTTCCGCGCGATGGACACGCGCACGCGGGACGATGATGGCAAGCTGACCAACCGGTTTCGCGAAGAGGCGGGCATTCCGAACTGGGCGAACAATCTACCCTATGTGAATGGGGAGCTATTCGGCGGTGAAATCGATGTGCCGGTATTTAGCAAGATCGCCCGGTCCTACCTCATCCACATCGGCAATCTCGACTGGACGAAGATCAACCCTGACATCTTCGGCAGCATGATTCAGGCCGTTGCCGATGATGAAGAGCGCGGCGCGCTCGGCATGCATTACACGAGCGTGCCGAATATCCTGAAGGTGCTGAACCCGCTGTTCCTCGACGATCTCCGCGCCAAGCTGGAAGAGGCGGGCGACAATTCGCGCAAGCTGCTCAACCTGCGCAATCGCATGGCGAAGATCAGGGTGTTCGATCCGGCCTGTGGCAGCGGCAACTTCCTCGTCATTGCCTATAAGGAAATGCGGGCGATCGAGGCCGAGATCAACAAGCGACGCGGCGAGCCCGACCGTAAGACCGAAATACCGCTGACCAACTTTCGCGGTATCGAACTGCGCGATTTCCCTGCGGAGATCGCCCGCCTCGCGCTCATCATCGCCGAGTATCAATGTGATGTCCTCTATCGCGGTCAGAAGGAAGCTCTGGCCGAGTTCTTGCCGCTCGATTCCGAAAACTGGATCACCTGCGGCAATGCGCTGCGGCTCGATTGGCTTGCTATCTGCCCTCCGACCGGAACGGGAGCGAAAGTGCGCGGCGATGACCTGTTCCAAACGCCATTGGATCAGTCCGAAATCGACTTTGAGAACGTGGGGGGCGAGACCTATATTTGCGGCAATCCACCTTACCTCGGAAGTAAGAGGCAAGAGGGTGAACACAAAGCGGACTTGGAGCAGCTATTTGCTCAACACACCAAAAGCTGGCGAGTTCTCGACTATGTTGCTGGCTGGTTCCTAAAAGCGGCAGAATACTCCAACCATACGCTTGTGGAGGTCGCCCTCGTGGCAACAAACAGTGTTTGCCAAGGGCAACAAGTGTCTGTCCTTTGGCCAATCGTTGAGCGCCTATCTCTCCACATTCATTTCGCGCATACCTCTTTCAATTGGGCAAACTTGGCGAGTCATAACGCTGGCGTCACCGTCGTCATCGTCGGCCTATCGCCTGATCGCTCGAAGCAGAAGTTTCTGTATGAGGGCGTTGGTGATTCATCGGTTGCACGCGAGGTGGACAACATCAACGCCTATCTCGTGTCGGGCAAGAATGCCGTGGTCGAGGGCCTACGGCGCAATATGTCCGGATTGCCTGAGCTTGATCGCGGCAACTCTCCGACCGATGGTGGACACTTGCTGTTTTCGCGCGAAGAACTCGCCGCCCTTAACTTGAATCGGGAGGTTCACGATCGGTTTGTGCGGCCATTTGTCGGTTCGATTGAACTAATACGAGGCTTGCAGCGCTACTGTCTCTGGATCGACGATGAGGAAGTTGATGAGGCACTCTCCATTCCCGGCATAGCAAACCAGATAGGGAAAGTGCGCGACTTTCGCCTCGAAAGTTCGAAGGCCTCTACAGTGCGTGCGGCAGACTGGGCTCACCGCTTTGACGAACGGAAGCCACTTCCGGATCAACCGATAATATGCGTTCCTGTGACAAGCTCGGTGAACCGTGAATACCTTCCAGTCGGTCTACTGCCTGCCGGAACGGCAATCTCAAACTCGTCCTTCGGCATGCCTTCGTCAAAGAAATGGGTGTTGGCTTTGATCGCTTCGCGGATGAACCTCGTTTGGGTCGCGACCGTTTGCTCGCGGATGCGGACCGATTACCGCTTCACAAACACTTTGGCATGGAACACCTTCCCACTCCCCAAACTCACCGAGCAGAACAAGGTTGACCTCACCCGCTGCGCCGAGAACATCCTTCTCGCCCGCGAGGCTCATTTCCCGGCGACCATCGCCGACCTCTACGATCCCGAGGCCATGCCCGATGACCTTCGCCGTGCGCATGAGGAAAACGACGAGGTGCTCGAACGCATCTACATCGGTCGCCGCTTCCGCAACGACACCGAACGCCTCGAAAAGCTGTTCGAACTCTACACCAAAATGACGGGGAAGAAGGCGGCATGAACGAAGAAATCGGGCAGCAGCGCGCGAATAGACCGTGGGGAGGAGCTTGAGGATGGCCGCATCTGACTGGATAGTTTTGGCGACAGTGATATCCGCGTGCGCCACCGTAGCGATTGCGGTTCTTACCGTCTTCCTCGTTTCCGAGAACCGAAAACTGCGCAATGTCGGCAAGGAACCAAGGGTCATTGCCTATCTCATCCCGCATCCCGACGGGAACGGGGCGGTAAACATGGCATTTGCCAATGTCGGTATGGGGCTAGCAACGGATGTGAGCTTCAGCTTCGATTGTGATGCAGAAGACTTCAATTCCCATCACGTTTTAATGACAGCACACGACAGCGCCGCGCCAATCGATGCGTTGCCTGCCGGTGAGAGGATCGTGGTCCTTTTTGGTATCGGCTTCGAGCTGTTTGGTAATGTAGGACAGAAACAAATCGGACCGCTGAAGCCATTTAACGTAAAAATTGATTTCAGTAACATTGATGGCGCACAAGGGAGCACGTCCTCTTCTATCGACATTCGACAGTTCGAGGGGCTGCCGGGTATGACGAACAAACCGGCGCTCTTGAAAATCCACGACACCCTGAAATCGATGGACAAGCGATTTGAGGTTTTGGCGAAGGCGTCGAACAAGTTCGTGAAATTCGTCGATGTTAGTTCACTCGAAAATCAGGCTCGCGAAGCGCGAAGAAGTGATCCTCCCAAGCGCGCGTCCCGAAAGGCTTCGGAATGACCACCTCCACACCGATCCCCGCCGTATCATTCCAGACCGCGCGCACCGGTGCCTCAACCAAATCCAACGAGATGGGTATGCGCCCAATGCAAGAGCGCGCGTATGCTCGGCGGGGCGAGCAGTATCTGCTGATCAAATCCCCGCCCGCCAGCGGCAAGTCGCGCGCGCTGATGTTCATCGCGCTCGACAAGCTGGTTAATCAGGGGCTGGAGCAGGCGATCATCGTCGTGCCGGAAAAATCGATCGGTGGCAGCTTCATGGACGAGCTGCTGAGCGAATACGGCTTCTGGGCGGATTGGCACGTGAAGCCGCAATGGAACCTGTGTAACGCACCGGGCGCGGACGAGGAGCGGGTCGATCCGTCCAAGATCAAGGCTGTGGGTCAGTTCCTGGCGAGCGGTGACAAGGTGCTGGTATGCACGCACGCCACCTTCCGCTTCGCGGTCGAGCAGCTTGGCGTGGAGGCATTCGACAACCGCCTGATCGCGGTGGACGAGTTCCACCACGTTTCCGCCAGCGCAGACAACCGCCTCGGCAGCCAGCTTGCGGAGTTCATCCGCCGTGACAAGGCGCACATCGTGGCGATGACGGGCAGCTATTTCCGGGGCGATGCGGTGCCAGTGCTGACGCCGGAGGACGAAGCGAAGTTCGAGACGGTCACCTACACCTATTACGAGCAGCTCAATGGCTACGAACACCTGAAGGCGCTCGACATCGGCTATTTCTTCTACACCGGCCGCTACCTCGGCGCAATCGAGTCGGTGCTCGATGCTTCGCGCAAGACGATCGTGCACATCCCCTCGGTCAATGCGCGCGAGAGCACGAAGGACAAGGTCAAGGAAGTCGAGCACGTCATGGAAAGCGTGGGCGATTGGCAGGGCGCCGATGCCGTCACCGGCTTCCACCATGTTCGCACGCCCGAGGGACGGATCGTCAAGATTGCGGACCTGGTCGACGATAGCGACCCTGCGCGGCGCGGCAAGGTCCTCGCCGCGCTCAAGGACCCGGCGCAGCGCAATAACCGCGACCACGTCGACATCATCATCGCGCTCGGCATGGCGAAGGAAGGGTTCGACTGGATCTGGTGCGAGCATGCACTGACGGTGGGCTATCGCTCTAGCCTGACCGAGATCATCCAGATCATCGGCCGTGCCACCCGTGATGCACCGGGCAAGGAACGGGCGAGCTTCACCAATCTCATCGCGGAACCCGACGCATCCGAAGCCGCGGTGGTCGGCGCTATCAACGATACGCTGAAGGCGATCGCCGCCAGCCTGTTGATGGAGCAGGTGCTGGCCCCGCGCTTCACCTTCACGCCCAAGGACACCGGTCCGCTCGAGGATTTCGATTACGGCCCCGGCGGCTATAAGGAAGGCGAGACCAATGTCGGCGTGCGCGAGGCGACGGGCCAGCTGCATTTCGAGATCAAGGGATTGGTCGAACCCAAGAGCGACGAAGCGCAGCGTATCTGCCGCGAGGACCTCAACGAAGTCATCACGCAGTTCGTGCAGGACAAGACCTCAATGGAGAAGGGCCTGTTCGATGGCGCCAAGGCCGGTGGGGAAACCATGGCGCAGGAGCTGACCCAGGTGCGCATGGGCAAGATCGTGCGCGACAGGTATCCAGAGTTGAGCGAGGACGACCAGGAAGCCATTCGCCAGCACGCGATATCGGCGCTCAACCTGACGCAACGGGCAAAGGAACTTGCCAGCAGCGGTGAGACTGCCAGTGCGGACGCCGAAGAGCGCGCTAATACGGCGCTGATCGATGGAGTGCGCAAGTTCGCGATGGACGTCCGCGATCTCGACATCGACCTGATCGACAGCATCAATCCATTCGATGCGGCATACGCGGTGCTGGCCAAGTCGATGAACGAATCGGTGTTGAAGCAGGTCCAGTCGGTCATATCCGCGAAGAAGGTGCGGATATCGGCCGAGGAAGCGCGCGAGCTCGCCGAACGCGCCTTGCGTTTCAAAAAGGAACGGGGACGGCTTCCCGAGATCACCGCACAGGATGCCTGGGAGAAGCGATTAGCCGAAGGGATCGCCGCCCTCGCCCGTTACCGCGCGCAGGCCGCCGCCAATGGCTGATCTTTCCGACGACGAATTGCTGGCGGAACTGGGCGTTGCGGTCGACGCTCCCAAGGCGCGCACCCACACACCGCGAGAAGAACGCATCATTGCAGGCTTCGAGGACATAGTGCGGTTCCACGATGAGCATGGCCGCGCGCCTTCGCACGGCGAGGACCGCGACATCTTCGAGCGCCTCTACGCCGTGAGGCTCGATCGGCTGCGGGGGCTCGACGAGGCGCGGGAGTTGCTGGAACCCATGGACAAGCACGCGCTGTTGGTAGGCGCTGTCGCCGAGAGCGCTCCAGCTCCTGTCGATGATGACGAGCTGCTTGCTGAACTTGGCGTTGAACCCCAGGCCGTCGACGACATCCGGGTCCTCAAGCACGTGCAGTCCGCAGAAGAGCGTCGCGCCGCCGAGGAGATCGCGAACCGCGAGAAATGCCCGGACTTTGCAAGCTTCGAGAAACTGTTCGAACAGGTTCAGGCCGAACTTGATCGCGGTGAACGCACAACCCGGCCCTTCGAACTCAAAGCCGAAATCCGCCCCGGCGCGCTGTTCATTGTCGGTGGCCAGATCGCCTATGTCGCTGAGATGGGCGACCTCTATACGACCGCTCATGGGCGCTCGGATGCGCGTCTGCGCGTGGTATTCGACAACGGCACCCAGAGCACCATGCTCATGCGCAGCCTGCAGCGAGCGTTGAACAAGGACGATGCCGGGCGCCGTATCCTCGACCCCGAAGCCGGGCCCCTGTTTTCAGGCGAGGCCGAAGCGGGGGACGAGGCGAGCGGCACGATTTATGTCCTTCGCAGCCATTCCGACCACCCGCTGGTATCGGAACACCGCGACCTCGTGCACAAGATCGGCGTCACGAACATGGCGGTCGAAAAGCGGATCGCCGGTGCCCGCCTCCAGCCGACTTTCCTGATGGCGGATGTTGAGATCGTCGCCGAGTATCACCTCTTCAATATCAATCGGACCAAGCTTGAACGGCTGGTCCATCGTGTGTTCGGTGCGGCGCAGATCGATATCACCATTGCCGATCGCTTCGGTAAGTCGGTCATACCGCGGGAATGGTTTTTGGTGCCGCTTGATGCAATCGACGAGGCCGTGAAACGGATGAAGGATGGGTCGATAACCCGCTACCGTTACGCGCCGGACCAGGCCCAGCTGGTCGAGGTCGAGTAGGCTGGCACGCTGCTGGTGAAAGCGAAAACTCTACTGCCACGCAAGATCCGTCCCACCTGCGCGATAGTATGGTCGAGGATGACAATTGTGAGAGCGAACAGACGATCCAACAAGGCGTTCAAACGAATTTGCAGACCCCCCAAAGCGACTCAACGTGGGACAAGATAGGGAGGTGGGATTGCCACGATCGACTGTCCCAAGTAGGTGTCACAACTCACCCGCCGGGTGGCAATTGTCCGACGCATTTCTGCGGTTTTCGAGGCATGGTTTTCTTGGCTGAGGTCCCTGCCACCCCAGCCACTATCCTGACACTTATCAAGCGCTCGGGAAGCGTCAGCTTCCCACCCACTCAAACCACGTGGCACCCTGCCGTGGTCTTGAGAACAGCAGCATGTATCACACCAATTCAGCCGGATGGGAGAAGACTACCGACCGCGCCTGTCGGAACCGTCTATTCGGCTAAGATCTCCGGAGCCTCGGCGAATGGCTCGATACCGAAGAAAGGGTAGATATCGCTCGGGAAGTAAACCGTCCCGTTCGATACCACCATCTGGATCCTCTTGATTTCCTTCAGATTGGCTGTCGGATCACCGGGCACCAGGAAGAAATCCGCATACTTGC
>FUFK010047119.1_pt1 | contig 15979 bp, 24 predicted proteins | sample 1021851 | NCBI WGS metagenome assembly FUFK01 (sample SAMEA51879418, study PRJEB19060) | metagenome | reverse complement strand
GGGGACACACAAAGAGGAAAGGATAGTATGAACCACGAAGAAATATTGAAACAAAGAGACCTGTTGGACACGATCCTTGCATCACGGACCAACCAACTCGACCGTATCAAACACATGCAAATCATGGATTCCATATATTTTAAGAAAAAATTACCCGAGAATGTGGTTTTATTTCCATTACAAAGGATAAAACGCTATGTACACAACACTACCAAGCAGCCCAATAAGAACAGTAAAAAAGTGTAATAAATGCCCGAACTTCCATGTGGAGTTCTTCAACCCAAAATTTAACAGAACCTATACGCCAAACGAATGGGAACAAATCGTTACAGAGGGTAGAGAGGCATTGGATAAAGCATTACGATTAGTTCGTGATGATCCAAAGTTTTTTAGTTAAATCGCTTTTTGTATAGATGTTTTTACCTAGATAGAGGTATTAAGTAATTTATTATACCTACGTGTTACCATGTTACNATGTTACTTCTAGCAGAATACTTAGCTTTTTAGGTAACATTAGTATATATTTACATGTTACCTAAGTTACCAAATAGTAGTTATTTTACGAAAAAAACTCGCATTTTGTAGGATTATTTATTATATTGAATTACTTTGTAAAAAACATCTATGGAAAGTAAAGAATTATCAACTGTTGAAATACCTCAACCATTATCTGATGAGTTATATCAATCAAAGCTGACAAAAAGACAGAGAAACTTTGTATTGTTATTTGTACATAGTGAAGGAAAAAAGTCTGCATCGCAGTGTGCATACGAAGCTGGATATGGTAAGCATGGCTGCAGAACNAGGGCATCCGAGCTGCAGAAGCACCCTGATGTAATGAAAGCTATAACGGCAGAGATTTCTGCAAACGCAGAGAGATGGAGATGTTCTACTGAAAGATCATTAGCTATATTAGGCAGGTACAGAGATGCTGCTTTTGAAAAAGATAGAATAAGCACAGCTATTACCGCCGAAAAATACAGAGGCGAACTTGTCAACCTATACGATAAGAAACTTACTGTCATGCATGGTTCAATAGAACAGATGTCAAGAGCAGAGGTAGATGCAAAGATCAAAGAGATGATGCAACAGTATGATATCACTGAGGAAGCTGAAGAAGTAAAACCTAAGAAAAAGAAAATAAAACAAATTGAAAATAGACCTTGACTATCTAATTAGTTGGGAGTATATAGTAAAAATGCTCGTAGGCGAAAGCAGTCTGCAAAAAAACAGGTGCCTACAGCATACTAAAAAAGGAGAAAGTTATGCATATAGATAAATACGTAGTGAATAACATTGGTACAAAGTGGACTAATGGTAAAGATAAAAAGAATCAGATACTTGATAGTCTTGATGGTACTGATGGCATTGAACTTAAAAAACTAGTTCCGTTATTAGAGCAGTGGTTTGAAACTGTTACTGGTGGATGGTCTGATAAAACTGTTGAGTTAGTAATTAATGTTAAGGAGAATGAAAGATGAATAATTTTAGAGAGGGGCCAATGACCCCTTTGCAAATGTTAAAAACTGTTTCTGGTATTTGTAAGACAAATGGTAAAATTGATTGGTCAGCTAAATCACAGGGATCACCAGAAATAGAATTTAATTTTATTGCTAATATGATTGANGCNTATGTTNCAGAANNNGATAAAGGTAGNGAGGGNGCAAATCAAGATGGGTAAAAATTATGATTANACNCANATCTTTGATGGTGTGTATGCNCCAGTAACAGANTANAANCCACTTCCNATGACAGAGNAATTGTTTTGGANTCGTGTTGGNTGGTTNNAACAAGCNATGATNAGAGCAGANAANTTTGAGTTTCGTTTGNTNTGGTTTAACAANTTNCAAGAGTTGATGAGGTTACAGCCATGAAACCAGTTTTACCAAGAAGAGATAGTGCATGGACACTTGTATTAGGTTTGTTCATGTTAGGTGGGTTGAAATATATTGTTATACCAATAGGTTTATTATTCTTACTGTTCTATGTATTTTGATCCCATAGCTCAGTCGGTAGAGCAAATCACTTTTAATGATTGGGTCGTAAGTTCGAATCTTACTGGGATCACCAATGAAACCTGAATCTAAATTATGGAAGAAAGTTAAGACTAATTTACCAGATATTTTCTTCACTCGTATAGAGAGTTGGGCGTTGCCAGGAGTGCCCGATATCTATGGTTGTAAGGACGAAATTATGTTCTGGATTGAGCTTAAAACCGTAACAAAGCGTAACACTTTGCAGTTGAGCCCCTTCCAAAAAAGGTGGCATTTTAGCCATAGTTTACAAGGGGGTCGTTCATTTATTATGCTAGAGACCCACGAACCCTTGTTACTGTCGATTTTTCCGTCCTCCATCGCCATCTCCATCGCCGCATTGTCCCCTAAGTACGCACCTAAGTCATGGACCATTCCAGCGTCCCCCGCAGCCTGGGCAGAGATCCAGGACTACATTCTCCATTCTCCATTGTCGAAGCCCGAAGCTCCGCCAGTATAGTTACAGTCTTCCCCCGCAGCTGCAGGTACGGCATACCAGTCTGCATCTCCATTGGCAGACGGAAGATCCCGTTACACTAGTAGTAAGATGAATGGTGCAGCACAACCTGCAGACGAAGATGCCGTTCGCAAAAGAATTTACATTACCTCTTGACTATCTAATAAGATGGGACTATATAAGTATCTCGTCAAAAGAGTTTACCCATGAAATAGGGGTTTACTCCAGAGGCAACAGGCTGTGGGCTGGTCTCGAGACAAAAGTTCAGTAACGCCAGCCCACATTAGAAAGGTAGAACGATGACTGAAGCATTANANAANGATTACGAGAAGACCTGCGCAGAGCGCATAGATGAACAGTGGAAGCTGAGGCAAGAAGATTTGCAAAACCCTGAGTTTGAAGGACTCGGGTTTGATTACGTTGAGCCGCATACATTCACCGACCAATTGGAGGGATACTGGCGTTGGCAGTTCAGCTGGGGCGGGCCCAGCGATGAGCTCCGTGCATATGTTAACGAGAACAAAGAGATCCATCGCCTTGAATACTGGTTCATGGATTGGATGGACGGTGCTAAGCTGGAGCTGCAGCCAGGACCAGAGTGGCAGAGGATGCAAGAGATGATNGGNNTATAATGCATTGGATCTACATCATTGCATTCGCCTGGTTGGTAGCATTAGTACTGCAGCCCCAGGCGACACTGGCAGGGACTCTGACGGCATGGTTGTTGGTGTGGGAGAAGCTGTACCTGTGGTTCGTCTGACGCATCTCCATTTGCATCACCAGTCTCTGTCCCGTGTAGGTATACTAGTTAGTCAGGATACCCTGCTGGGAAGGTCGTGTGAAAAATAAAATAAAAAAAGTTATTGACAAATAAAGTGGGATAGNGATATAAAGGNATAATTAACNAGAAAGACGAAAGGATAANANAATGTCGAAAGCTGTTAATATATTAGAAGTGCTAGAGAAAGCACACCAAAGTTCTGCTAGTGTTAGCAAGAAGAATAAACAAGCGATTATAGATGCCTATGGTCGTGCCTTAACTATGAAGAAAGTATTAGACGACTTCATAAAAGTAAACCGTAATTTAATCATTGATATGGGTATTGGCGAGAACGCTAACCTATTACATGGAAAGGATTACTCTCTACATGTATCGCAAAAGTTATCCGTTAAGGTTGACACGAGTTTGGTTAAAGAAAAACTTGGCGAGTTGGAATACCATAAATGCAAAGTGCCAACGCAATATAAACAAATACAAGCGTTGCCTATTGAAGAGGCAACAGTTCGCAAGAATAAAAAAGCAACGATTGAAGAAGTTGCTGATTTCCGAATAACTGCCTAGTACCGATAAATTGCCTAGTCAGTTGCATCGCATCGCCCATCGTGGCGATGCGTGTTAGTACCTAGTATAGTTACACAACACCCCGTACTCCAGAGTTGTTCTCCATCTCCATTTCCATCACAAGTGTCTGTCCTCGTACCTAGTATAGTTAGGACTCAACACACCCCGTGCTGACAAGAGTTCCGTGGAGTTAAAAAAAGTTTCGATTGTTGTTGATTATAAAATGAAATGGGAGTAAGAAGTAGTTAAGAAAGGAGAAATCAAAATGCCAGATAATGATTTAGAAAGAAGATTGGCTGTTATTGAAAGTGAGTTTGGTCTAGCAAGACCACAACAAACTGATGTAAGAGCTAGTCATACTGATAATATTAATTGGAAAGCACTTTATAAAGTTCTTGAAAGTGAAGTTGAAACTGTGATCCTAGATCCTAACTGTCCACAATATGTTAAGGATTGGGGTAGCAAGATCATGTCAAGACTAGCCGAACACCTGCCACGCAGGTAGGTTTACCCTCGAGGGCTGGTACGAAGGGCGGTTAATCCGCCCTTTTTTATGCTCACCTTCAGGCTGCCAGGCAGCCACTACCAGTTCCTCCAGGCAGCGTATCACCTACACCAAACAACATCTAGGTACTTAAAACGGCTAACTAACTAGGTTTAGTAGTTGGCGACACCCCACCACGACCATTTTGGGTGGTCGCTGTGTGCGTCTGCTAGTGCAAAGTTTTACACAAACATAGAATATGTTATAAGTTTTTTTTAAATATGGTACAAATCCCAGAAGAGTTACTAAAATTAAAATTAAGAAGTTTGCAACTAAAAGTGGCAGAGGAGTCCCGTTCCTCCTTTCTTACATTTGTAAAAAAAGTTTGGCCTGATTTTATTGCAGGTTCACATCATAAAATTTTTGCAAAAAAATTAGAAGATGTTTCACGTGGAAAGATTAAAAGATTAATTGTAAACATGCCACCAAGGCATACTAAATCAGAGTTTGCTTCAAATCTTTTTCCAGCNTGGATGTTAGGAAAGAATCCTAAGCTAAAAATTATACAAACTACNCACACAGCAGAGTTATCTGATGGTTTTGGTAGAAAGGTNAAAAATCTTTTNATGCAGGATGAATTTAAAGAAGTATTTCCTGATGTAAAACTTGCAGAGGATTCTAAAGCAGCTGGTCGTTTTAACACAAACAGTGGTGGCGAATACTTTGCTGCTGGTGTAGGAGGTGCAATCACGGGTCGTGGTGCAGACTTACTTATCATTGATGACCCACACTCTGAACAAGATGCGTTGTCTGATAAGAAGATGGAAGATGCTTATGAATGGTATACATCTGGACCTAGACAGCGTTTGCAACCTGGCGGTTCAATAGTTGTGGTCATGACAAGATGGAGCGTAAAGGATCTTACAGGAAAATTATTAGCAAAACAAACTGCAGAAAGCTCAGATCAATGGGAAGTTGTAGAGTTTCCTGCAATAATAGAAGATAAACCTATGTGGCCAGAGTTTTGGAATCTGCCAGAACTTCTTGGTGTTAAGGCATCTATCTCAGAACAAAAGTGGCAGGCACAATATCAACAGAATCCAGTCGGTGATGAGGGTGCGATTATCAAACGTGAATGGTGGAATATCTGGGAAAAAGAAAAGATTCCTCCCCTAGAGCATATTATACAATCATATGATACGGCGTTTAGTAAACGAGAAACAGCAGACTATTCAGCAATAACAACGTGGGGTATATTTTATCCCGAGGAACACGGCCCACCAGGCATCATACTTTGTGATATGAAAAAAGGTCGTTGGGATTTTCCTGAATTAAAACAAGTAGCGCTAGAACAACAAAAGTACTGGGAACCCGAAACAATCTTGATTGAAGCCAAAGCATCTGGTATGCCTCTTACACAAGAGCTACGGATGATGGGAATCCCTGTGGTAACTTATACGCCTAGTAAGGGCAATGATAAGCATGTACGTGTAAACTCCGTAGCTCCCCTATTCGAGTCTGGTCAAGTATGGGCCACGGACCACCGATTTGCAGAAGAAGTGATTGAAGAATGTGCCGCTTTCCCTTATGGTGATCATGACGATTTAGTCGACTCAACAACACAAGCGCTGTTGCGATTCAGACAAGGTAACTTTATTAGCCTTCACTCTGATTACATGGATGAACCAAAATACATAGAACCAAGGGAATATTATTAATGAATGTTTTAAACATTGTAAGACAACAAGGTGGTGATAAACTTGAAGACATTGCTTTAGGAGGTTTTCAAAAAATAATTAATCAACTATCACCAAAACCGATTGTTACTCTTGGCGATCAACAAGATTTTATAAACGCACTTCGTAACACTGGATTAGTAAACGACATATCCGAATTGCAAAATTTAAGCATGGGTGATTTTATAAATCTTAAAAAAGCCTTAGCTTTAGAGATGGACGACACACCTGTCTCAATAAGTTTTGATGACTTTAGAACACCCACAGCTGCGGATGATATAGTAGATATAATTGAAGACGTGCCAGTAGAAATACCTGATGTACCACAGACACCTCCGTTTCAAATTGTAAGTGAAGGTGTAATACAACCTCAACCTAAAAAATTTGAGGACATGTCATTTGATGAAGCTCAAGCATATACAAGAGCACAAGTGGATGATTTAATTCAATCAGGTCAGCAAAGATCTATTGATAACTTTGCAAGTTTGCCTCTAGAAGTTCAAGAAGCTTTGAGAAATATGCCTATAAGATCAAGATCAAGACTTAATAAAGATAAAGGTCTTTACGAAGAGTTTGATTTACAGAATGACTATCATGTGAATCCTCTACCATATGAAATTCCTGATGAAATGTTAAAAGCAATTGAAGAAGGTAGAATGTCTTTACCAGAAAGGTATAGCGACGATTTTTTTAATATACCGTATCAAATTGATGTAATAAATGAAATAGCTAGAACAGAAACTACTCCCGCTTTTTCTATCAGACTTTTGGGCGATGACATACGTACCTCATCTTTAAACATAACGCCTTTCTATAAACGAAATACTTTTGATAATGCTGATATGAATAATCAAAAAGTTATTCTTGATGCATACACAAATTTTAAAATTAGAAAGCAAGACTATCTAGATAAACAAGTAAATCCTGCATCAAGCTTTGCAGATAATTTTTACATCGATGGTTCTGTAAATCCTAGTACGTTTCAAAAATATTTAAATTACAAAAATCAAGTAAGAAAAGAATTGCAAAATGGCAACATGGATCCAGAGTTTGATCCAGAAAACATAGGAGCTTCTTTAAATAAATATTTATATACAGAAGAATTATTCAAAGAGGTTGGTCCTATAGAAAACAAATTAACTTTTTTACAAGCTGACGACATACCTGGTAATGTTGTCTTTAATAAAGATTCTAAAATAAGAAACGAATATTACGAACCATTCTTTTATACAAAACAGGAAGAGGCTTTGTTTGAAAAATTTAAATCGCAAATTAAAGGATTGCAAAGAGGTCATGAGTTGATGGCACAAAGAAGAATAGAAATATTTAATAAATTTGGAAAAGATAATAGAATATTAAATCATGTAAAGTATCCAAGATTTTTTACTAACCCACAACGTAATGGTATTCATAAAATTTTAGAAAAACATATTTTTAAAAATAGAAATAGATTTAGAGAACTAAACCAACAACTTAAAGACATGCCTTATCTACCTGATAGTGCAAAAAAATCTTTTCGTAATGAACAGAAAAAAATTAAACAAATACTAAGAGACATTAGTCATGACATGAAAGAACTTGGTCTAGTGACGCAAGTAATAAATGACAACGGTAAAGGATATAAAACATATGGCAAAGGTTTTACAAATCCTGAACAGTTGATGAAATCAATTAATGAAGAACAAAATTTTAGATTCTTAACTTCTAAAATGTCAAGAAATGTTGCTAGTGATAGAATTGAAGAAGCAGCTGGTATGCCAGGTATAAAAAATTATCTCCCTGTTGGAATGAAAGAAGGGGGTTTAGTTTCTGTGGAAGAAATGTTAGGAAGTGACAATGGCTGAAAAAGAAGACAAACTAGATTTTATTGACGACATAGGCGAGGGCTTTGTAGACGCTTTTACAGCAACACCAGACGTTGTTACTCTTGGTGTAAGAAAGCCAGTAGAGACAGGTTTTAATATTGGTGAAAATATTTTTGATATGGACAATGATGACAGTGGTCTTCTTCTTAACAGAATGTTGGATGAAAAAAGTAAGTTTGATGAAGCTGTTAATTTAGAATCAGATGTTGTTGAAGGATTGTCTAAACTCGAACAGCTCAGCACACCCGAACTTATTGGTAAAGCGGGAGGAACGTTTGCAGGTGCAACCGCTGGCTTTTACACAACAATGAAAGCCTTAGATCAACTAGAAAAAACGAATAAAGATTTATATAAAAAAACTAGAAAACTTTTTCCCTATACAGTCGGACAACTTCATACAATTCATAAACAAGCTCCCAACAAAACTGCTAGTATATTAGGATATTTTAAAGAAATATTTAAGGGTTCTTACCCACAAGGATTGGTGGCCGCCTTTAATCCTAAAAGTAAAAAACAAAGCACAGCAAGAAAAATTATGAAAAATGCTGCTAAATTTGCCAAAGCTGGATCATTACTTTCTCTTTTAGATGCAAAATCCACCACTGATCCTTTAGCCATGGCTCTCGAATCAGGACAACTAAGTCAAGAAGATTTACCAATACTTATGGAGTACTTACCATTATACAAAGAACAATTAGAACTAGAGCAACAAAAGAAGGAGCAACCAAACCCAGAGCCAGAAGTTGAATTACCAACAAGATCTGACATAACAAACTTTTCTGTCGGCGGTAGCGTTGATCCTGGTCAATTTACAAATCCATTAATAACATCTGACGAAGAATTGTTCGATGCAGGCGATATAATAAAACAACCAGGTATAGAATCTATCGAAGATCTTGGATCTTTGTTTGAAGAGGCAAAACTTAAACCAACAGTTGACGNNGATCCGCCGATGGTNGANCTTGCAAACTTTGGTAAGGTNCCTTTATGGGCAATNGGTAANATTAAAAAANGNGACATAGNTAANTTGCCNGAAAAAACAAAAAAGTTTCTTGAAGCATTAAAAGCAAAGCTNGGAACTGAGNNCGAAGTAAAATCAAAAGANGANATTGCNGACATTGATGTAACGTCTGAGGGNAAAGTNGTNGGTNTNCCAAAATCNAAGAAAACTATTATTGANTCACCAGAAGCAACAGAAGGTCAGTTTTACTCGGGCCTNGAAGCACGGCTCATGGACCCTAACACACCAGAGGTCTTTGACGATCCGATATCCTTGATGGCTTTTCTTCAACAGAAAAATATATCGAGAGTAGAGTTAGAAGATAACTTATTGATGCCGTATTTGAAAGAAATGGCAGGTCAACCTATTCCAAAAGCCGAGCTATTAGATATAATTCGTAAAGCACCACTTCGAAAAATTAAATCATCAACCTATGGATTTAGATCTGATGTTTTAGATGGAGAAANNAAAAGAGCATATTATGGNANTCAATATNTGTACAATAAACAAGGTGCACCAAAAGGNGCTTTAGAAAATACNTACAGGGAAAGAGTGCTNACACTAGCACCNGANGAAATACCGCANGACGTAGGCACNATACCTNNNNCAGCTCACGACTTTCCTGATAAGTATGTTATTGGTTGGACAAGAGAGTTTGACATTGAGTTACCGAAAAAAGTTACACAAGCTGAAGCACAAGCGGCAGCTGGTCAAGGTATTAAAGGATTAGGTGTAGCCAATAAAAAAACAATTGAAAAAAACATNGANAAAATTACCAGTCAACTTCGAGGACTTGAAACTTCTGCCTACATGAAAATAAAAAGGCAGCTTGATTCAGANGGNGGTATTACAATACCNCCTATTGATGATGTTACGGATGACANAATTAGAGATGTAGTAGAAACTAGAAGAGCNGAACTNATNGCNGCAGATGAACCTTTGTTNAATCAAATAAATCAATTTAGAGATAAGTTAAAAGCAGACATAAGTAAACTTCGACAGCTTGAACAAGTAAGTAAAGAAAAATATACGTTTGTAGACGAGATACAATCTGATCTTNTACAGCAATCACAAAAACTAAAAGAAAGAATACTAGAAGATTTTGGTGAGTCATTAAAAAANATTAAAACAAAATCAGGANGCNAGAAGTTTTGTTGCCGCTGGTGGTAGAGGCGATCAAGCTGACAGAGAGGTAGCTGCCTTGTTTGCAAGGCACGGNGANGTGTTTAGACCNATCTTNNGAACTGAACAAGAGATGAGTANNTTCATGAAANGATTNGATGANAACCAAAGAGCGTTTGAACAGTTAGCTTCTGAGGGTATNAGACCTAGTAAAGAGACTATACAAAAGGCACAAGAAGCTGAAATGTTAGAAACAGCCATGATGGAGAATCTTGAAACACAACTAAGTGAAGCTGTACTTAAAAAACTATTTCCAAACTTACCATTAAAAAACAGACAAGAGTGGGGTGAAATAATGTTAAAAAGAGCATTCTCAGATGGATCGAAAAGATTGTTTGAAGAGAGCGACCCTAACGCACCAATAGGTTTAATTATCAATACAGGTAGAAATAATAAAAATAAATATAGTCAAACAGGTGGTACGGACACACCTTATGCTGAAAGAACAAAGGATATGAAGGGTATTGGTATGGAAGAGTTTTATGGAGGACCAGATGCAAAAACACCAGAAGGTAAACACTTTACATCACCTGTAGAAAAGGCACTAAAAAGAATTGCTGCAGAAAATAATACAAAGCTTGAAATTATTGAAATTGATGGCACGAAGCATTATAAACTGTTATTTACGCCAGAAGGTACACAGCCTCATAAAACTCATAGAAAAAAAGGTGGAGTTGTGTATAATCAGGAGATCATAGATATATTTGAGGAAGCATAATGGTAGTTGACAGAAGAATTAATCCAAATCCCGATACAGAGGAGATAATGCAGGAACAAGTTTTAGAACTTGAAAATGCAGAAAAATTTACACCAGACGTTGAAATACTCGAAGATGGTAGTGCCATTGTCGGTGAGCAAGAGAGAATGATTGATACATCATTTACAGGCAACTTAGCTGAAAGCTTAGATGATGATATACTACAAGAAATATCTTCAGAACTAATCGAGTCATACGAAGAAGATAAAGACTCAAGGAAAGATTGGGAGGATTCATACAGAAAAGGTTTAGATTTACTAGGACTTAAATACGATGAACGTTCACAGCCGTTTCAAGGAGCTAGCGGTGTTACACACCCTATGCTTTCTGAATCTGTTACACAATTTCAAGCACAAGCCTATAAAGAATTATTACCAAGCGGTGGACCTGTAAACACACAAATACTTGGCAAGATTACACAACAAAAAGAAGAACAAGCTCAACGTATAAAAGAGTTTATGAATTATCAGATTCTTCATGTCATGGAAGAGTATGACCCTGAACTAGATCAAATGTTATTTTATCTACCTTTATCTGGTTCAGCATTTAAAAAAATTTATTACGATGAGAGTTTAGAACGAGCTGTATCTAAATTTGTTTCGTCTGATGATTTGTATGTTTCATACATGGCTACTGATTTGTTTTCATGTGAAAGAATTACTCACACGATTAAAAAAAGTGAAAACGAAATTAGAAAATTACAAGTCGCAGGTTTTTATCGAGACATTGATATCAAACCTTACAATGATACAGATGCTACAAAAGAAAAAGAAGATCAAATATCAGGAGTAAAAAAATCTTATCAACAAGAAGAATACCAGCTTCTTGAAGTACACACTGATTTAAACATTGAAGGTGTGGATTCAGATGATGGAATTAAAGTGCCCTATATTGTTACAATAGATGAAGGATCAGGAGAGGTATTATCGATATACAGAAACTATGATGAAGACGATCCAAAGAAAAAGAAAAAACAATATTTCACGCACTACAAGTTTTTACCAGGTCTAGGATTTTATGGACTAGGTTTAGTGCATATGCTTGGTGGTTTATCAAGAACTGCTACCTCTGCACTTAGACAGTTAATAGATGCTGGTACACTAGCTAACCTACCAGCTGGATTTAAAGCAAGAGGTTTACGTATTCGTGATGACGACAACCCTATACAACCAGGTGAGTTTAGAGATGTAGATGCACCAAGTGGTGACTTACGTGCAGGTTTATTACCATTACCTTACAAAGGTGCAGATCCTACTTTATTTCAATTACTAGGATTTGTTGTTGAAGCAGGAACTAGATTTGCAGCCGTTGCTGATCAGAAGATTGGNGACACTGTNGCAGCAAATGCACCAGTTGGCACAACTATGGCTCTTATTGAAAGAGGAATGCGTGTCATGTCTGCAATCCATAAGAGATTGCACTATGCACAAAAAATAGAATTTAATTTATTAGCGAAAATATTTGCTGAATCTTTACCAGGAAGATATCCATATGAGTTACCTAGTGATGCTATACCTAGTATCAAAGTACAAGACTTTAGTGATGAGATAGATATTATACCTGTATCGGATCCTAATATATTCTCTATGGCTCAGCGTGTAACGCTAGCACAAACTCAGTTACAACTTGCTCAAGCTGCACCTCAAATGCACAACATGTACGAGGCATACAGACGTATGTATCAAGCATTAAATGTAAAAGATATTGATACAATTTTACCTGCACCGCAAACTCCAAAACCAGTTGACGCTGGAATAGAGAATGCTGGTCTACTTATGGGTAAACCGCTTATTGCTTTCAAAGGACAAAACCATGATGCTCACATAGAAGCACACAAAGCATTTTTTAATCTTGCTTCTGTTAAAAATAATCCTCAAGCATTGATGACATTAGAGGCACATATTATGGAGCATGTAGCTATGCGTGCAAGAGAGCAGATAGAACAAGAACAAGCACCATTAATTCAAGAAAGAGCTCAAGCAGCAGGTGGTCAACTATCTCCTGAAGAGCAAATGCAGGTACAACAAGAGTTAGAAACAGCAGTTGCAGTAAGAATTGCAGAAGATACAGCTGAAATGGTAGCTGATGAACAGGAATTTTTGGAATCACAAGGCTCAGACCCACTGATTGACCTCAAACAGCAAGAAATAAACCTTAGAGCGCAAGACTTACAGCGCAAATCTATGGTTGATGACGCAAAATTAGGTCTTGAACAGCAAAAATTAGCTCAAAGTGCAAAAATTTCGCAAGATAAAATAGATTCTAATGAGGATATTGCGCAACTTCGTGCAAATGTTAANCTAGATAAGCAAAACAAGTGAAGAAAAGAGAGAAAAAAGTCTCCAAAGTGATGCGAGAGTTNAAAAAAGGTAAATTAAACATTGGCGGATCGAAAAAAAAGGTTAAATCTAGAAAGCAAGCAATAGCAATTGCATTAAACGAAGCAGGTATATCTAAAAATGGAAAACGCAGAAGAAAAACTAGCTAATTTTTACGACAAGCTAATGTACATAGCAAAAAATACTTCAAAAAGTGATGAAGATAGTATACTTTTAGCGGGCGCTATGATGGCTGTATCTAGAGTTTTGTTTTACGATCATCTTAACGCAAAAGAGGCTAAAGATTTAATGGATCGTGGTGGTTATGATCTTATTGAGTTGATTAAGCCTACAATACATTGAGGTTTATATGGTAGATGCTACATCAGAAGAAATTCTTGCCTCTGCAAACAGAATAAAAAAGCAAGAAGTAGAGGATAAAGAAGCAGGTTTAGAAGAAATGACTGCAAAGAAAAGAGCACAACTTATTGCACAAATAAAAGCTATTGCAGAAGAAGAAGGTGGTTCAAAACCATCAATGACTTTTATTAAAGGTAAATTACAAGGTGCAACAGATGCTCCAGAAGAAGCTTTGAACGAATTAATACGAAAAGCACTTAGAGGTATTACTCAACTCAAAGGTATTAGAAGTTCTTTAAAAAAACCTGCACAGAATTTAAAAGCAGGTGGCGTGGTAAAACCAAAAAAACCATCTAAAGCAGGAAGACTAGCTAAACGTGGGTATGGAGCAGCGAGAAAATAATGTCTTTACGTAAACAAAATCCACAAATACAACTGTTAAAAAAAATACTTAGCAGTAGTAAAAACAAAAAATCAAAATTTAAATTATCACCAGCTATGATGGCTAAACTAATGGGTAAGGAGGGTAAAAACGTTATGAGAGTAAAAAAAGGTGGCCTTGCTGAAGCAACAGCTAAATTAAGAGCACAAGGCTTAAAAAAAGGTGGCTCTGCACGAAAAAAGTTTCCTGATTTATCAGGTGATGGTAAAGTTACAATGAAAGATGTACTTATGGGACGTGGTGTGATAAAAAAGAAAAAACCAAAAAAGAAGGGTAAAAAGAAATGAACTTTAAGAAAACAAAAGTAGAAGTGGTTAAACAAAAAAACCCTTTTCCTAATATAAAAGTTTCATCTGATGCTGCTATTGTATACTCACCTTTTGTTGTAAAACAGAATAAAGGTGCGGGTCCAAAAGGGCAGACTAGCAACATGCAGATCAAAAAAGTTGCTTTTAAAGGCGTAAAGTAATAAAACCCTACTGACAAAGGAGGTTTGTATGAAACTAATACAAGATCTATGGGCACACTTAAAAGAGTGGTCTGACTGGAGTATGAAGGACTGGATTAAAGCTGCGATTGTAGCAATAATCGTTATCATAATTATAGGAGCAATATAGAATTTCATGTGGCAACTATTAGCTAAACCTTTACTTGGCGTCGTCGCTGATGGCGTCAAGGGTTTTGTAGAAACGAAGAAAGCAAAACAAGAATTAAAACTTACAACAATCAAAGCAACGCAAAAACTTAAAGAGGACCAGATCGCTGGTAAAGTTGCATGGGAGCAAAGTGCCGTAGACCAAATGAAGGGTAGCTGGAAAGATGAGGTAGCATTAATTGTACTACTACTTCCAGCCGTTTTAGTATTCACACCCTTACAAGAACATGTTCATCAAGGGTTTATCGCTTTGCAAGACCTACCGTCGTATTATCATAATTTGTTATATATTGCGATTTCAGCAAGCTTTGGCATCAAGGCAGGATCAAGCGCAATTGGTATGTTTAAGAAAAAATGAAAAAGGCACAAAAGAAAAAAGTTAAAAAAGTAATTAAAAGTTTAAAAAAGGCGTCAAAGGCTCATGCTGGACAAGCAAAGACTTTGCAGGGTGTGATAAAGAAAAGGTATAAAATAGCATGAGTTACGAAGAATTATCNAAATCAGTNAAATTAAGTGAAGGTTTTAGAAACAAAATNTATCAAGATACCGAAGGATTCGATACCATCGGGTGGGGTCATAAAGTTGTCCCAGCAGATAATTTTGTTGCTGATAAAGAATACACAGAAGAAGAATTACAAGCAGTATTTGATAAAGATTTAAGTAGAGCGATAGCTCAAGCGAAACAATTAATGACTCAACATGGTATAGAAGATTTACCAGAGACAGCTCAACACGTCTTATCGGAGATGTGCTTTCAGCTTGGACAATCAGGGGTGTCTAAGTTTAAGAATATGTGGAAAGCCCTGCAGGAAGCTAATTTTATAGGGGCAAGTTTTGAAATGCTTGACTCCAGATGGAATAAACAAACGCCGAACCGTTGTAAAAAATTAGCTGACCTTATGAAATCATGCGGCTAGAAAACTTCTTTACAGCATACAAAAAAGATTTAATTGCTAGACAAGAGCAAGTAAAAGAGTCTATACTAAATGGGATGGCTAAGGACTGGTCAGATTATAGATATCTGACAGGTAAATTAGCTGCACTGCAACAAGAAGTTCAGGAACTCACGGACCTGCTAAAGAAAACGGAGCTAGACGATGACTAAATCAAAACTAATTATGCCAAAACACGTATGGGATGGCACAAAAGTTGAGAAGAAAAAAGAAGAATTAGAAAAGATACCGCAACCTGTGGGTTGGAGAATGGTATTATTTCCATTAAAATTAAAAGAAAAAACAAAAAGTGGTTTATATCTTACAGATGAAACCATAGCAGAATCACAAGTAACAACAAACATATGCAAAGTATTAAAGGTTGGTGATTTGTGTTTCAAAGATGAAACTAAGTT
>FUFK010076387.1_pt1 | contig 15985 bp, 8 predicted proteins | sample 1021851 | NCBI WGS metagenome assembly FUFK01 (sample SAMEA51879418, study PRJEB19060) | metagenome | reverse complement strand
ATGATTTTACCGGAAATCCTGCGCCTGCATATCAATTTTCATGGACACCAACGCAAACAGATTATGATCAAAGCCTTTATTCTCCAGCTATCCCACTTAGCGATCTTGACGGTGNNACNATTTCATTTGATCTTTCTTTTGANAATTGGAGTGTAACCAGTGAAGAATTTTTATCAGTTGAATACAANACAGGCGCCGANNTTGNNTGGACCGTNTTGGAAGAGTTCTCAAATGCTGTTGAGGACTTCCCATTTGCAAATTACAGCTATGATGTTAGTGGTCTATCTGATAATCTTTTTGTGCGGTTTCGTTGTTACGGAGCTAATTCCTTTAACATAAACTGGTGGGCAGTGGACAACTTTTCTGTTACATCTGATGGAAGAGAAAGTAGGAACGAGTACGACTTCCTTGGTTATAATGTTTATGTAGATGGAGTACTTGATAATTCTGCAATATTTGATACAACAGGGTATACAGTTTATGGTTTAGATAACGAAATTGAATACACCCTGGGTGTCACTTCTGTATATGAAGGAGCTGCCGGAGAGAGTGACTATGAGAGTCCTCCTGTTAATGTCACCGCTCAACCCATATATGTTTATGGTGATGTTACCGGAACGGTATCTGATCCAAATGGAGCTTTGTTAGAGGGTGTAGTAGTGCTATCAGGATCAGCCTCTGATACAACGGGTACGGATGGTGTCTATACCCTTTACAATCTTGATGTTGGTGTAAACACCATTCAGGTAAATAGCTCAGATTTTTATAACACAACTGCTGATGTTCAGGTTCTTGCACAGGCAGATCCAACACAACAAGACTTTGTATTAAGTCCTGATATGCCTCACCCTGGAGGTCTGAATGCACACCCTCTNNATGAACAGGTATATCTTGAATGGAGACAGCCTGGAAATGGAGAGGAGTTGTTTNTTCAATACGATGATGGAGTATTGGCTAATGCAACNTATTTCTTTGAAACATTTGAGAATGGGCANGCACATGGCGTAAGGTTCGATGTTGGAGGAGGTTTTGATGTATTGGCAGCATCTGTGAAAATATTATCGGAGGGTGATATGTTTTGGCCATGGCCAAATAGTACCCATGGACCNGTTAGAGTACTGGTGTTTGATGATATCAATGGTCAGCCTGGAAACCTTCTTCATGATGAAGAGGCTACCGCGGAAGATGGGTGGGCAACCGTATATCCAAATGTTTCTGGATTAGAGGGTTCATTCTATGTGATTGCGACACATGCTGAGGACTGGAATGATTTAGAAGGATTTGGAATTGATGGTGGGCTTGATTACCCTGATAACATGGTGACATATTTTGATGGAGAATGGAACTTTGGAGATGCAGGCTATGGTGGTGATTATATGATGGCTGCACAGGTTATGTCTTATGGTGGGGGCATGGTCTCCATGTCTTCTACAGATAATACAAATCAAATTCTTTCTAATTTTGATCAATCTTTTGTAGCTAGTACCATTAGTCTAACACCTACTGGTTCTTTCAGTGAACCATCTCAACCAGTATTTGACCCTGTAAATACTACAATCTTGGATCGTGAGGATGTTTTGGTTGAATACAGAGTATATCAGGTTGGGGATGATGGAACTGAGACATTTGTTGTTGCTACCCAAGATACGTTCACCACTCTTGTTACAAGTCCAAATTATACGGAGTATTGCTACAATGTTGCTGCATACTGGAGCACAGAGAATTATGGTGAACTAGAATCAAGACACTCGAATGTGTCTTGCACCGTGCCATATGCACCTGGTGACGCTGATTTTGATAGTGATACNGACATNAACGATGTTCTTACCGTAGTTGACTTTATTCTTGAAGAAGATTACCCAACTGAAGACGAGTTGAGGAACGTAGATGTAAACATGGATGGTGATATTAATATTGCGGATATAATCATGATGGTTGACATAATTTTTAGTACAACNACAGCCAGATTAGTTGATTTTGATCCAAATGAAGTTGCTTACATTGATCTCAAATCTGATTATTCCTCTTCAACATTAAATCTAGAAATCGCTTACAATGGTCCAATAAGAGGTATGGAGTTCGAACTGAATTACAATTCAGAGTTAGTTGATATCCAGACACCATATTTGGTTGATACGCAAGGGAACGTTATGATTTCATCTAACATAATTGCTGAAGGTACAAAAAAAGTTATTGTTACAGATATGCAAGGTGGAACTATTAAACCTGTTGGGGAGGTTTATTTGTCCATACCTGTTGCATTTAGGGGTTCAATCTATGATGTCGGACAAGTAGAGATTGACAATATCAATGTTGCAGGTTTTGCTGGAGACTTAATTGATAATGTTTCAAGAACTGCAATCTCTGATGTTAAGCTAATTCCAAGTGATTTTTCATTACAGCAGAATTTCCCAAATCCTTTTAATCCTTCAACCGAGATTAGATTCGATTTACCAGAGGAAGGTCAGGTTGAATTATCCGTTTTCAACATGCAAGGACAAAAGGTCAGGACTCTTGAGTCTGGTAGAATGACACCTGGATATCATGCTATCATTTGGAATGGGACAAACGANAATGGTANTAGGGTTTCGACTGGTATGTATTTTTATTCTATCCAGACTAATAAGTTTCAAGCTGTCAGGAAAATGCTTTTTCTAAAATANANATCTTATCAGCTTAATAGGAAGCCCTACTGTTATTGCTACATGTAGGGCTTTTTTTTGGAACCTATTTGACAAAGGTGCATTTGATATGATATACTTCGTGGGAGCAATTAAATGAAAAAAATATTTTTATCTATTTTTGTATTCAGCAACTTGTTTGCACAAAATTCTGTTGTAAGGCAGTTTAGCAAAGCATTTGCAGATGTGGCGGAAAAAGCAAAGCCAGCGGTTGTTACTATTATAACTGATAAAGTAATATCAATGAGGCAGTTTGATGATTTCGGATTTTTCTTTCAACCTAATCTTCCCAGGCAAAGAGAGTTTAAAACTAACGCATTAGGTTCTGGAGTTATTGTTGATTCAAAGAAAGGGTACATCCTAACAAATAACCACGTGGTCGATGACATGGATGGTATCAGAGTCAAGTTGATTGATAAGAGAGAGTTTGAGGCAACCATTATTGGAACGGATCCGAAAACTGACCTAGCCATTCTGCAAATAGATGCTGAAAACCTAGATGATATACGAATGGGAGATTCTGATGAATTGAGGGTTGGAGAATGGGTCATGGCAGTTGGGAGTCCTTTTTCAGAAAATCTNAGTCATACNGTAACTACTGGAATCGTATCAGCTATTGGACGGAGTAACATTTTGGATTCCGGTAGCTATGAGGACTTCATTCAGACNGATGCCGCAATTAACCCCGGAAATAGTGGAGGAGCGCTCCTAAATATGGATGGAGAACTGATAGGAATAAATACAGCTATTGCAACCGGTGGATATGAAAAAGGAAACCGAGGAGTTGGATTTGCTATTCCTTCAAGCATGGCAAATCGAATTATGTCAGACCTAATTGACAAAGGCTATGTTACACGTTCTTGGTTAGGTGTCATCATTCAAGATCTTGATAGTGAAACGGCCGATGCTCTAGATATTGATACCCGCAATGGAGCACTAATTGCAGATGTTGTCAAAGATAGTCCAGCAGAAGCAGCAGGAATACAGGANGGTGATGTTATAATAGAATTTAATGGTAAATCAATTGCTAATACCGCAAACCTAAAAAATGTTGTTTCGCTTTCCACNCCAGAGTCTACAAACAGAGTTANGGTGATTAGGGATGGTGCACCAAAAACAGTAAAGGTCACCCTTCAAGAGTTGCCTGAAAACCCGAACCAGTTTGTGTCCAGAGAAAGAACTACAACNAACGATTTCGGACTTCAACTAAAAAGAATAAATAAAACCCTGAGAAAGCAATATGAAATTGATAGCGACCAAGATGGCTTGGTTGTAACTAGAATTGATCGAAACGGTGAGGCATTTCAAAAAGGTATTCGTGAGGGTGATCTCGTTAAGAGAGTTGGTACTGAGAAAGTTGAATCTATTAATGAATTTAATCGCCTTGTAGAGAAGTCCAAAAGCAAGGGAACAGTATTACTTTTAGTTAAAAAGCCTGGCGGTGGCTCTAGATACTTTACTCTTAATTTATAAATTCAAATTTTATAAAATAAAAAGCGCCCCATTAGGGGCGTTTTTTTTTAAACATCCATAACAATTGTCCTCTTATTGAAATAAATTTGTATTCTTAAATTGTATATTTCTAAGAGATTTCATGAGCATAAAAAAAGTAAATACCAAAGTCGACTTTATTAAATCTGAGCATGAGGTGCTTGATTTCTGGAANGAAAATTNAATATTTGAAAAAAGACGTGAGCTAAATAAAGGTAAGAAAAAATGGAGCTTTATCGATGGCCCAATTACCGCAAACAATCCAATGGGTGTTCACCATGCTTGGGGAAGGTCCCTAAAAGATATTTACAATCGATATAAATCAATGTGTGGTTTTGAACTNAGATATCAAAACGGATTTGATTGTCAAGGGTTATGGGTGGAGATAGAAGTNGAAAAAGAATTAGGATTTGAATCAAAACGCGATGTTGAGGAGTTTGGAATTGAGAAATTTGTCACTCTATGTAAAGAGCGTGTCGATAANTATTCAAAAATACAAACGGAACAATCAAAGCGTCTTGGATATTGGATGGATTGGGACAATTCATACTACACTATGTCTGATGAGAATAATTATACGATATGGTCATTTCTCAAGAAACTATGGACAGAGGGTAAGGTTTATCGTGGAACCGATGTAGTTCCTTGGAGCGGGAGATCTGGAACCTCCTATTCCCAAATGGAGATCATTGAAGGGCGTAAACTCGTTGCACATAAATCTGTTTTTGTAAGATTTCCAATTAAGGATAGAGAGAATGAGTTCCTTTTAATATGGACTACGACTCCATGGACTTTGTCTTCAAATGTAGTGGTTGGAATCAATAAAGATTTAGACTATGTAAAGCTTAAGACAAAAGATGGATCAATCTATTACTTCGCAAAAGACAATTTAGAATTTCAGAGGCTTGAAAAACAGTTTAATGAGAAAAAGCAATGGGTAGATGGTGTTCCCAAACTAAAGACACTGTCACAAATTTTTAAAGAACGTGGTGGTTATGAAGAACTAGGGTTAATAAAAGGATCTGAGATGATTGGATGGAAGTATGAGGGCCCTTACGACAATTTTGAAGCTCAAAAAGAATTTGGCGGATACCCACATGTTAAAGATGATTTGAAGGAAAAAAGAATTAACTCAGCTGAGAATCATAAGGTAATCGACCCTGGTAAGGATGCTATTGGGAATGATATTGTTGTAGCAGGTGAAGGTACTGGGATTGTACATATGGCACCGGGTTGTGGTGACATAGATCATTCGGTAGGGAAAAATCTTGGTCTTATCAATATTGCGCCCCTGAACGATGAGTCAAGATTTATTGAGAAATTTGGTTGGCTCACTGGGAAACTGGCAACTGATAAAGAGACAACNAANGAAATAATTAATGATCTNAAAGAAAGAAANTTTCTTNTNNATGCTGAGGACTATCCACACGTTTATCCTCATTGCTGGAGATCTGGAGATGAGTTGGTTTTTAGGCTAGTTGATGAATGGTACATTAACATGGATTGGCGAGATAAAATAAAGAAAATCGTTGATGATATTGAATGGATTCCAGATTGGGGACGAGATAGAGAGCACGAGTGGTTAGATAATATGGGTGATTGGATGATTTCAAAAAAAAGGTTCTGGGGGNTGGCCTTGCCCATATGGACCTTTGAAGATGGATCATTTTTTGTGGTAGGATCNAAANACGAGCTTNAGGAACTAGCCGTAGAGGGATGGGAAGAATTTGAAGGAAACACACCNCACCGACCTTGGATTGATAAAATAAAAATTAAACANCCTGAGTCCGGTNTNATTGGAACCAGAATTAAGGATGTTGGAAATCCTTGGCTCGATGCTGGGATTGTACCCTTTTCTACATTAAAGTATAATACAGATAGAAAATATTGGTCAGAATGGTTTCCTGGTGACTTTGTAACAGAATGCTTTCCGGGTCAATTCAGGAACTGGTTCTATTCTCTTCTTGCAATGTCAGCAGAGTTAGAGGGTAAGGCACCATTTAAAACTTTGCTAGGTCATGCTCTTGTTAAGGATGAAAACGGAAGGGACATGCATAAAAGCTGGGGAAATGCTATCTGGTTTGATGATGCAGCTGAGAAGATGGGAGTCGACGTAATGCGTTGGATGTATTCCCTTCAAAACATTGAGCAAAATCTACTCTTTGGATATGGCCCTGCTGATGAGGTAAGGAAAAAGCTCATTACTTTGTGGAATGTATATTCTTTTTATGCTACCTATGCTGCAGTTGATGGCTTTAGTCCATCAAATCATCCTCTTGAATTGAATGAATTAAATATTCTGGACAGATGGGTTATTGCAAAAACTCATGTTTTTATAAAAGATGGACGAAAATCTATGGAGCAGTTTAGGGTAGATATGTTTATGAAGTCTTTTGAAATTTTCTTAGAAGAATTATCAAATTGGTATGTTCGTAGAAATCGAAGAAGGTTTTGGAAGTCGGAAGATGACCATGATAAAAATTCTGCATATGCGACACTTTATCATGTTCTAACAAATCTCATAAAATCCATTGCCCCTGTGCTGCCTTTTGTTTCTGAAACNATTTATCAAAACCTTGTCATTAATTCTGAACCTAANTCNCCAGAGAGTGTCCATTTATGCGATTATCCTANATCAAANGANAAATGGATAGATATGGAATTAATAAAAAATGTTGATTCCTTAAAAAGGTTNGTGGAGCTNGGTCGTTCTGCAAGGAGTAAATCTAAAATTAAAATTAGGCAACCATTGGAAAAAGTATCCTATGCGATTGAGGATAATGACGTTGCTGAATTTTTTATGGAAAATAAAGAAATCATTCTGGACGAATTAAATGTTAAAGAGGTAGAAAGATTAACCGGTTCTGATCAATTGATTGCCTATAAAATCAAACCTAATTTGAGAACACTAGGGCAAAAGTATGGTAAAGGATTATCTGAAATACGGAACTTACTTGATGANGGTGATGCTAGTAAGATGGTTTCAGAATTACAATCAGAAAATGAATTAAAATTAGGTAATGAAAAGTATGTCCTTTCTAGAGAAGATGTTTTTATCGAAACCGAAGCNACTGAGGGNTTTGCCGCTGAGAGTGGTAATGGAATAACAGTTGGATTATCTCTTGATATTACCGAAGATTTATTGATGGAGGGTTTGGTGCGAGATATAGTTCGTCTTGTGCAGTCAATGAGAAAAAACGCAGGTTTTGCCGTTGAAGATAGAATTGAAATTTCATGGGATTTTGATGGGCATATACTAGAAGCATTANGTAAATTTNANNCATATTTNNGTNCAGAAACCTTNACNGAAANTATNAAAANNAATATTGAAAAAGGGGACTTCGCGGAAGAAGTTGAATTGAAAGGTAAAAAATACTTAATTACATTAAAGAAGATTTAGAATAGGAATTGANTTATGGCTGCAAAAAAATATTCAAAAAAGAAACTGGCATTTTTNAAAAAACATATAGAAGCTAAGTTAAAAAATCTAACAGATGATTTAGATGACAGCAGAGATAGCCTAGAGTCTAGTACTGGTTCCGATAGTCTAGCACAAGAATCAGTCTATAGTGTACATATGGCTGATGCAGGCACAGACTCCTACGAAAGAGAAAAGGGATACCATTTTATAAACAGAAAAACTGATTATATTAAAGCACTAACCACAGCACTAGAGAGAATTGAAGATGGTACTTTTGGAGTTTGCGTTATTACTGGAGAATTAATACCTGAAGAAAGAATGCTTGAGGTACCTAATGCAACTAAAAGTGTAGACGCTAAAGAACAAGAAAAACTTAACCTCTAAAATTTCTTGTTTCTTATCATTATCATCGTTGCGATCATTGCACTTGATCAATGGTCAAAATGGGCAATAAAAACTTCATTTAATCTNTATCAATCCAAGCCNGTAATNCANGATTTATTGCATTTTACCTATGTAACNAATGACGGTATGGCATTTGGCTTATCTTTNCCAGGNGGGAAACATGTNNTATTAATAATGACGATTCTNCTTACTGGTTTNATTGTAGGTTTTTTATGGAAAGAAAAAAATGGACATCCTCTTATAAAATACGGCTTAGCACTTATACTTNGTGNNGCCATTGGTAATTTAATTGACAGATTGCTTTATGGNAAAGTTGTCGATTTCCTNGATTTAATGATTGGTAATTTTCATTGGTANATNTTNAATNTAGCAGATTCATCAGTTACCATTGGCATGATTCTTTTTATTATTCATTCCATNTATNTAGAGCAAAAAAAAACTAATGATGAATNGACTGTCTAATGATTTTACAAGTAAATGAGANAGAANAAATTGGTAAACGATTAGACCACTATCTTTTAGATCATTTAACTAAATACAGTCGNTCTCGATTGCAGTCATTTATTAGGTCTGGNCAAATTTTGGTGAATGGAAATAAGTGCAAAACAGGTTATTCATTAGAAATGAATGATATAATCCAGGTGGATTTGCTTAAAGAAGAATCAAATCTCAAAAAACTTATTCCAGAAAATCTAAACCTCACTATCATACATGAAGATGAAAGTATTGTTGTTATCAATAAACCCGCTGGAATCATAGTGCANCCTGGTACNGGTATCAACAGTGGGACTGTTGCAAATGGANTNGCTTATCATTTTCAAAAACTTTCTAATNTTAACGGTGACCTTCGTCCTGGTATTGTTCACAGACTCGANAAGGATACNTCAGGAGTGATGGTTATTGCTAAAACNAATAGTGCACATACTTTCTTNNCAGANCAGTTCAAAGATAGGAAAGTTAAAAAGAAGTATATTGGTCTAACTTGGGGACTTTGGGATAACGCGAACGGTGAAATAAATGAACCACTGATGAGAGATAAAAAAGATCCAACAAAATACAGTGTTAATGCCAATGGTAAGAATTCAATTACAAAATATGAAGTGGAAAAGATATTTAGACATTCCAGCCTTGTTTCTTTTTTCCCTTTAACTGGTAGGACACATCAGATTCGNGTTCATGCTTNTTATNGTGGACATCCAATTTTTGGTGATGAAAAATATGGTGGTGGTATTTCCAGGTCTAAGGGNTTTTTACCAGAGTTTAAATCTCACTATAAAAAATTGATTCAAAANTTTAACCGACATGCTCTGCATGCTGAAATGCTTGAACTTATTCACCCAANTAGTAATCAGATTGTTAAATTTGATGCACCGTTACCAAAAGAGTATTTAGATTTAGTCAATTCTATCAATTTATTGAATGAATGATATTTACAAAGATTTAATTCAGGACTTTCTTCTCCACCTTGGTAAAGAGAGGAACCTTTCTCAGAATACAATTTCAGCTTACGGTCGTGATCTAGATCGCTTTTTTAACTTTTTGGTTAATTATGATTCCACCCTGGTTAATAATCTAAATAGAATCGATCGTCATGTCATACGTCATTTCCTTGGTAGCGAGTTTGAAAGAAAAGATATCAGGCCAGGAAGAAATGGGAAAAATATTACAGCAAGAACAATTGCTAGAGAGCTTGCAACTATAAAATCATTTTTCAAATACTTGGTCTTAGTGGAAAGAATTAACAACAATCCAGCAATAAACGTTCAGACGCCAAAGATAGAAAAACAAATCCCAAACTTTGTACAGTTAAGTAAAATACAAGAGCTAATGGAACAGCCCAAAAAGGAAAAAAGAATATTAATTCGAAAGAGAGACTATGCTATCTTAGAATTATTTTATGCTACTGGAATTCGTTTAAGTGAGCTAGTAGGTCTTAACATTGGATCTGTAAATCATGTGGAAAATCTTCTCAAAGTTATTGGCAAAGGTAATAAAGAGAGGATTGTTCCATTTGGTAAAAAAGCAAAGACCGCAATGGAACAATATCTAAATGAAAGGGGTGATGGCTGGGGCTCACAATCTGATTTACCTCTTTTTATGGGCACTAAAAAAAAGAGAATCTCAAATAGAACAGTTCAGAATAGGTTGAAAAAATACCTTCAGATTATTTTAGGTGGTAAAAAAGGTGCTAGTCCCCATACGCTCAGACATACCTTTGGAACTCACTTACTTGATAACGATGCTGACATTCGTTCCATTCAAGAGCTGCTTGGTCATAATAGTATTTCCTCAACCCAGATTTATACCAAAGTCAATCCCGAAAAAATGAAAAAGATATATGAGAGTGCGCACCCGCATGCTCAATAATTAGTGATTAGAATGAAGACAAATGAAATAGGAATAGAATTAAAAGAGCTTGGACTTAGGAATCAGAGTGTTTATAGAAATCTAACAGTGGGTGAATTGGTAGATGACATAGTAGCCAATAACGAAGGTTTGATTGGGTTGAGAGGTGCTGCAATGGTAGACACTGGTATTTACACTGGACGGTCACCAAAAGATAAATATATTGTTGATGAACCATCCTCAAATAGTGACATATGGTGGGGGCCAGTGAACCAAAAAATATCTGAAGAAACGTTCAATGAGTTATATGATCAGGTAACAAATTTTTATAATATAAACTCTCAATCAAAAACATATGTATTTGATGGGTTTGCNGGTGCAGACNCAAAACATACGCTNAGTATACGAATCATTGCAAAAAAAGCNTGGCAAGCACATTTTGTTCACAATATGTTTATTCGTCCAGAGGGAAACCAACTTGAAAATTTTTCCCCAGGATTTACCATTATAAACGCATCAGATGTTAAAAATAATAGCTATAAACAATATGGAATGAATTCGGAAACATTTATTGTATTTCATATTAAGAAAAGGATCGCAATAATTGGAGGTACTGAATACGGCGGAGAAATGAAAAAAGGAATTTTTTCTATACTTCACTATCTTTTGCCTAAAAAGAATATTCTTTCAATGCATTGTTCTGCAAATGTGGATGAGAAAAATAACAATCCTGCAATATTCTTTGGTCTGTCTGGAACCGGTAAGACAACTCTCAGCACTGATCCATTACGTCCTCTTATTGGCGATGATGAACATGGATGGTCAGATGAGGGCATTTTTAATTTTGAAGGTGGTTGCTATGCTAAGGTTATTAATTTAAATCCAGAAGAAGAACCNGATATTTATAATGCNATAAAAGAAGGTGCATTNNTGGAAAATGTCGTTTATGATGAGGAAAGCNTAGAAATAGATTTNNATGATGGCTCCAAGACAGAGAATACAAGNGTTTCCTATCCATTAGATCATATTGAAAATTCCATTTCAGGTAAAGGGATGCANAGNATTGCTGGACATCCTAAAAAAATTATTTTTTTGACATGTGATGCCTATGGGGTCTTGCCACCAGTCGCAAAATTAACTTCTGATCAGGCAATGTACCATTTTATCAGCGGTTATACTGCAAAAGTTGCAGGAACTGAAAGAGGAATATCAGAGCCTACTGCAACATTTTCACCTTGTTTTGGAGGACCATTTTTAACTCTTCATCCACTGAGTTATGCGGAACTATTAAAAAAGAAAATGCAAAAATTCAATGTTCCGGTTTATCTTGTAAATACTGGTTGGGTTGGCAACANTGCTCANTCAGGAGCAAGTAGATTCAGCCTTCCANTGACAAGACAGATATTAAACTCAATATTGNATGGCAGTATTGACGATTGTCAATTTGTAAAGGATAATTATTTTGGCTTTCAGGTTCCCAATACTCTGGGTGATATAGATCCAAATCTGCTCAATCCGTTAAAAGCTTGGAAGGATGTTGAAGAATATCATAGATCAGCCAGAGAATTAATTCAAAAGTTTCAAGATAATTATAAGATGTATGATCTTGGAGATGAAAACATTTTGAATGCAGGTCCTAGTTTTACCTAGAAATATGATCTAGTTGGTCCAAAGATCTTTTTTTTATAATTTTGGGAGTCGTGATTTGCACCATATTGCCGCGACAATAAATAAAAGCGCTAAAAAGGGTTCCAAAAAAACTTGAACCGGATTTTGCGCCGGTTTTTTTATGCAAAAAATTAAAGATATATTAAAAGAAAGAGTTCTTGTACTTGACGGTGCCATGGGTACTATGGTGCAAGGCTATGGATTGAAAGAGTTTGACTTTCGCGGTTCTCAATTTGAAGAACATCCCATTGATTTAATGGGGAATAATGATATTCTTTCAATAACTCGGCCAGATATTATTTCAGAAATCCATGAATCCTATTTACNAGCTGGAGCTGATTTGATAGAGACAAATACTTTTAATGCAAATTCAATTTCCCAAGCGGATTATCAATTGCAGCATCTGGCATATGACTTAAATCTGGAATCTGCAAAGATAGCAAGAGATGTATGCGATCGTATCACAAAATCTAACCCAAATAAGCCAAGATTTGTTTGTGGTGCGATTGGACCAACNAACCAAACTGCTTCCATGAGCCCTGACGTATCAAANCCTGGTCATAGAAATGTTGATTTCGATCAATTGGTGATTGCATACAAGGAGCAGGCAAAGGGCCTTTTAGATGGTAAGGTAGATATTTTACTCATTGAGACTGTTTTTGATACACTTAACTGCAAAGCGGCANTATTTGCAATACAGTCGCTTTTCAAAGAATACGGTATAGAAATTCCAGTTATTGTTTCAGGAACGATAACAGATGCCAGTGGGAGATTGTTATCTGGTCAAACGGTTGAAGCATTTTGGCATTCAATATTCCATGTAGATTTATTAGCTGTTGGCCTCAATTGTGCTCTAGGTGCAGAGGAAATGAGACCCTATGTTGCATCTCTATCTAAAATAGCTGACACAAATGTAATCGTATATCCTAATGCAGGTTTGCCTAATGAGTTTGGTGGTTATGATGAGTCACCGGAAGACATGTCACAGCAACTTTCAGAGTTCACTGACTCAGGTTTAGTTAACATAGTTGGTGGGTGTTGTGGCACCACCCCAGATCATATAAATGCATTTGCAAATGATGTAAATGGTAAGAAGCCTCGTAAAATTCCAAATGTAGAGCCATTTACAAAACTTAGTGGTCTGGAACCGTTGGTTATACGCCCAGAATCTAATTTCATCAATGTTGGAGAAAGAACAAACGTTACTGGCTCTCTTCGGTTTAAGAGGCTAATTAAAGAAGATAAGTTTGATGAAGCATTATCAGTTGCAAGAGACCAAGTAGAAAATGGAGCTCAGATTATTGATATTAACCTCGACGAAGGACTAATCGATAGTGAAAATGCTATGGTTCGTTATCTAAGACTAATCTCCTCTGAACCAGATATTAGCAAGGTCCCCATAATGATTGATTCAAGTAAATGGAGTGTCATTGAATTAGGTCTCAAAAATATTCAAGGNAAAGGTATTGTGAATTCTATTTCACTAAAGGAGGGTGAAGATGAATTTATTAGACAGGCCAAATTAGTAAAACAATATGGCGCTGCTGTCATTGTCATGGCCTTTGATGAAAATGGTCAAGCGGATACCTTTGAAAGGAAAGTTGAAATATGCCAACGCGCCTTCCATATTCTTACAAATAAAGTTATGATGAGAGATGAAGACATTATTTTTGATCCAAACATCTTTGCAGTTGCAACCGGCATTGAAGAGCATAATCAGTATGGGAAAGCATATATAGATGCAGCTAANAAAATAAGAGAATTGATGCCAAAAGTNCATGTCAGTGGTGGAGTCAGTAACCTTTCTTTCTCCTTTCGTGGTAACGACACCGTACGAGAGGCTATGCATTCATGTTTTNTATATCATGCCACCAGNAGCGGCATGGATATGGGCATTGTCAATCCAGGACANCTNACNGTTTANGATGACATAGACATGGAACTGAGAGATGCCATTGAGGATGTTTTATTTGATCGTAGTGAGGATGCAACTGATAATCTAGTAGCCCTTGCGGAAAAATACCGTGGTACAAAAAAAGAGAAAAAGAGCAATGATGAATGGAGAAATTTGCCTATAAAGGAAAGATTGTCTTATTCTTTGATTGAGGGACTTGATAAGTTTATTGAGGAAGATACAGAAATTGCAAGATCTGAGCTCGATAGTCCAATAGAGGTTATTGAAGGCCCGCTAATGGACGGTATGAACCGAGTAGGTGACCTTTTTGGAGAAGGCAAGATGTTTCTTCCTCAGGTAGTAAAATCTGCGAGAGTTATGAAAAAGGCAGTCGCGTATCTTATCCCGTTTATTGAAGATGAAAAGAAGGATAAGGGTGTTGGAAAAACCTCCAATGGAACCATACTCTTGGCTACAGTTAAGGGTGATGTTCATGATATAGGAAAAAATATTGTAGGAGTGGTCCTAGGATGCAACGGGTACTCCATTATTGATATGGGAGTTATGGTTCCTGCAGATAAAATTTTATCAAAAGCAAAAGAGGTAAAGGCGGATATCATCGGTTTATCAGGATTAATTACTCCAAGTTTAGAAGAAATGGTACACGTTGCTTCAGAAATGAAACGTCTTAATTTTGATGTACCTCTTCTTATTGGAGGTGCTACAACCAGTGTAAAACACACTGCAGTTAAAATTGAAGAAAAGTATCCTCATAGTGTTTTCCATGTTCAGGATGCAAGCCGTTGTGTTGGTTTTGTGGCAAAACTACTAAAACCGAGTGAAAAAATNGNATTGATAGAGGATACNAAAAACAANTATAGTTCNATTAAAGAATCTTTTTACGAAAATCAAAAAAACATAAATCTTTTATCGATTGAGGATGCAAGGTTAAGAAAACCAGNGCTTNAATATGATCNTTTTACACCGAAAAAATTAGGTTCTTTTAAAATCGAAAAAATACCNCTTAGTGNTTTNTCAAATTATATAGATTGGTCTCCACTATTTCATGCTTGGGAATTATCAGGTGTTTACCCGAAAATATTTGAGCATCCAACTAAAGGTGCCGAAGCAAAAAAAGTTTTTGATGATGCGCAGCACCTATTGCAGTCGATCATTAAAGATGAAAAACTTGAGGCTAAAGCAGTCTACGGTTTTTTCAAAGCTCAATCTCATAGTGAAGAGGTTAAATTATTTGAGGACCAAACCTCTTTNTATTTTCCAAGGCAATTAATGGATAAAGGAAGCCAACCAAATTTCAGTTTAGCAGACTATATATCCCCAACTGGAGATGACCACATTGGATTATTTGCTGTGACAGCTGGACATGGGATTGAAAATATCATTAAGGAATATCAAGNAAAAAATGATGATTANAGTGAAATAATGNCAAAAGTCTTGGCCGATCGTNTAGCTGAGGCAGCCGCTGAATGGTTGCATAAAAAAGTAAGAACAGAATATTGGGGNTATTCAAAAGATGAAGATTTAGACCTAAATGCGATGCTTTATGAAAAGTATTGTGGAATCAGACCTGCTCCCGGTTACCCAGCTTGTCCAGATCACAAAGAGAAAGATAAAATTTGGAAATTATTAAATGTTGAAGAGCAAATAGGTATCAGCCTAACTGAATCTAGAGCAATGTTTCCAGCCGCATCTGTATGTGGCTGGTACTTTTCTCATCCAAAAGCACGATANTTTAGCGTACTTAAAAATGAGGTATTATAATGAGAATCAGAGACAAAATNAAAAAACCTCGCCGTCCCGTAGTTGCATATGAGATATTGCCACCAAGGGAAAAAGACGGTACACTGAACTCTTATGCTGAAACAATTAGCTCCCTACTATCGCAAACTCATATCGATGCCATTAATATACCAGAGGTGCATGATGAGGCTGGTCGAGGTGACCGCCCAGTTGCTAACCAAAAAAGAGGAGAGCCAAGAGAGTTTGGCAGACTCTTACAGGATATTGTTGGAATAGAGGCAATCATTAATAGGGTAGTTGTTCATGATGATTTTGATA
>FUFK010039697.1_pt1 | contig 15996 bp, 22 predicted proteins | sample 1021851 | NCBI WGS metagenome assembly FUFK01 (sample SAMEA51879418, study PRJEB19060) | metagenome | reverse complement strand
TAGACAATAAAAAACCCCTAATGGGGTTGTAAGTCAGGAGATAGATCAAGTCCAATACTTGCCCTGTCTTTCCTATCTTGGCATAGGTTTTGTATAACTTTCAAGTTAACAGTCTCACAAGCTAACTATCAGGCTTCCCGACTATATGGCTATACCTCCTTAGAATACTTACCTTTTTCTATTAGCCAATCAAATTTATTTATATCTGTTTTACAGTTTTGACATTTTTTTACTGTCCAAGATAAATGTCCTGTTCTTGTAATTGTCTTACAGTTAGGACAAGCTATTAATGCCCCTGCATAGCGTTTACATCTTGAATAACGTGTAATAGGTANAAATGTAGTCATTACTTGTTTACCTCCTTACAAGCTAGTTCTATACCTGCATTACAATCTGTAACTGTCATATCATATAAAGTTGATGAAATGGCTGTATAAAAAACCCCTGATGCTGCTAACATCATTAGAAAATTTGACATTTGGAAAACCTCTCGGTGATATGTACTCTTTTAATATATATCTAAGGTATACCCCTGTCAAGTTATTTATTTTTACTATTTTCTATATCTATTATCTTTTGCAAAGGTATTGCAGCTACCTGGGGTACAACGCTGTTGCCTAAAGCCTTTAAAGCCTCTATTCGTTCAGTTGCGTCCAGTTTAGAGGAAAGCCCATCATCTCCTCGACAAATCGTTGGCTTAGATACATATTGTCTCCAGTTTGGGTTGAGTCGATGTTTGGTAAATCTCCATGTATGTGTAATTTTGCTGCTATTTCTGTCTCTAAATATTTCTTGTGTTCTAATTTTGCCATCCCCTCGCTTAGTTTCATATTCATACCCTTTACTGCTCTTGGTGTCGGTAACATCTGATCCTTTGCTGTCCATTCTTTGCTCTGAACTGTTGTCATCTCCTTGTCGAATCGAATTGTTTTCAAGTGTGGTTTGATCTCCTCCCAATTCTCTATCGATGGATAACTGAATCCTTTCTTGTCCTTCCGAAACCAATGTTCTATCGTTGTTTTCTTGATTGTTGTTTTCTCTGTTAGTTCCTTTATTGTTGTTTGACTCCTTAGATATGTCACAAATTCTTGTTGTGTTGGTAAATTTGGCCTTTCCTCCATCTGATGATTTTGATATATTTTCATCAACTCTGGATTCTGTTTTATCTGATCCATTATTACTTTGTCGCTTAGAGTTATTTGTATCGGTTGCCCTGACGATCTGTGTGTTTTTCCCTGTAATAACTTTGTTGCGTGTTTCAACCCATCTTCTTTTGTGTCCATTGTGGTAGGGGTCGGTAGAGATTCCAAGTAAAAACCATCTGTCTCGCTGGTGACAAGCTCCAATACTTGAGCTTGGGATACAACACCATTGACATTCATAATTCCCTGTCTCGTAAATGTCTCTGAGAACAATGTCCATTCCGTTATTAAGGATCGCTGATACGTTTTCCAGGATGAAGAATTTTGGTCGTACCATGCGTATGGTTCTGATGAGTTCGAACCACATACCAGATTTTGAAGTTTCTGTAATGCCTTCGCCTTTTCCTGCTGTACTGATTGACTGACATGGAAACCCACCGCATATGACATCGTATTGAAAAGGTTTTGCTGTAAATGTTCTGATGTCATCGTGAATAGGTACGTTAGGCCAATGTTTTTTTAAAACTTTTTGACAGTATGTATCAATTTCAATAAATTGTGTAGTTTTAAAACCACCAACAAGTTTTTCAGCAGCATAAGAAAAACCTCCNATACCACTAAAAGTATCTAANATNNNAAGNTNNTTCATAATAANAAGTTTTGTTAATCTTGCATACTGTTCNATAGTCATAACAACCCTCCAATTATCCCCTTCCTTGCATCCTGGTCTTTTATTAAACCTGACCATAGTAATGGCATGGTCTACTTTTGCATTTATACGCTGCTGTTCTGCTTCTCTAGGTTTCCGAAGTACTGCATCACTCTTATCTTTTAGATCGCATACCTGTACAACTGTATTAGGTATTCCTATTAAATCACCTTTATCTTTTTCCATACCTGCACCAAAACGTCTCTCTACTTCATAATTAGTTGCTTTTGATAAATATATACAAGCTTCTCTTTCAGCCCTGTCGCCTTTGTTTTTTTGTGGGTTCATTTTTCTAGATCATTAATTTGAGTTTTAATTTTTTGATATTGGACTACATATTCCTTTGTTTTAAATTCTGATTCATGTGTAAACATAAAACGATCATTTAACTCACCTAACTGTTTATATAAATCTTCTATCATTTCTAATTTTTTTTCTCTAAATTCTTTTGTAAGTGCATCTTCTTTAGAATTTTTAGTCCAATCAGTGACCAACCTTAACAACTCTTTTATGCGTTTAAACGCCTGTTCTATACGTTCTGTTGTTTTCATCTAATTGACCAAGTAAAACCTGTTTCTAATTTAGTTGCTATACCTTCTTCTCTTTCTTGTTGTTCTTTATCTTCTATTGCATTAATCATATCTTTTCTAAACCTGTTTGTAGTATCACTATATTCCCACTTTTCAGGTTTGCGTTTACGTGTTGCCTTTATACCTTCAATACTAAAAGTACTCATAATAATACTATCTAAATAATACTTTTCTAATACCATTTTTTTCTCTGTTATCTGCATTTCTATTTCTTTTTTTTGTAATTGCAGTATTTTTAACTGTTTTAATAGTTGTTCTGGTTGTATGTTCATAATTAATATGTAAATTCTGTATATTCTTGTGGTTGCCAATCATCAGGTAAATGATAAAGCCATTCTAAAAACATTCTAGTAGCCATCATAACTTGCCGATCATCAAACCTAGCAAGCCATTCTTCTCTTTCCATTTTTTCCCATTCATCATCAAATGACATAGTTTTTAAAAATAAGAAATAACAGCTTTTCTATAGTATGGGGTATACCCCTAATTTATGCAAGCCTTAATTTAATATTAGCTACTTTTTTTTAATTTACTTTTCATTGGTTTTTTACCTTCAAACTTTGTACCTTTTTTACCAAATAACTTTTTAATTTTTGCTATCAATTGTTTAAATAAGGGCTTTAATACTCTATTTAACAATGGTGTTAGTGTAGCTGCTGTAGTTGCAACTACTGTTATTGCGAATGTTGTAGATACTGTATTTATACTTGGGAGGTATTTTTCAACTGCTGATGTATTAGCCCACTGGATCACACATTCTTTAGTTTCTTNAACATATACAAAACCAGTTACTTTTTCTGTACCTTTTGCATTTAAATCACCAATTCTAGGATTATTTTTTTTAGGNTNTGGACATTTTACTTTTTCTTTCTCTGGTATTTTTGGTACTTCTGGTTGTTCAACATTTGTTTCAGGTGTTTCTACATTAGTAGGTGGCTTTGATTCTTCTACCAGTAATATCTTTTTTTTGTCATATTGAATAGGTACATAATAAGGTAAAGGACATATTGTTTTATTACCAGCAGGATCATCTATAAATAATTGATTATTTTTTGTACCATCATTTCTAAGGGTTACACAAGGCATTGTAAGAGCGGGTGTAAGAGTTCTTGTTATATGTTGTGTATTAGGTAAAGATTGCTCTACAGGTATTTTTATTATGGGTATACGTGGTATTGCAGAACTAGGTATTGTATTTATTTCTGGCATTAAAGACCAATTATTTTTTCGGGCTTAGTTGGTAATGCAGGTTGTGTAAATTCTGGTAATTCTTTATTAATAAGACCAGGCATATTACCCTTTAATTCATTCATTATTTGTTTTTTTATTTTTTCTTGTCCTTCAGGACTTGTTATGTACTTATAGCCAAAGTATGCTGAACCTATAGCACCTATTGTTAATAGGAATGTTAAACAGGCTAATCCGTTAATTAATTTTTGCATGATGAAAGAACAAATAGCGAAAGCCACAGCAGTAATGTCTGTAGCCGTTCTATTGCTTATTGTAGCTCTATCTCCTTTATACGTCAGTCTTGGGGTAATGACTAGGCAGTTACACGAGAAAAGTAAATAGTTACCTGCAAGTAAAAATATTTAACTATGCTGCTACCTCCTGAACAATAATATTAGATGCTCCTCTTGCCGAATAAGCAACATCATTATCTGCCTGAGTTCTGTTTAAATATATTGTCTGAGAATGGCTGGGTTGATTCCATTGCCATTTATATGTAACTTGACTTGTCGTATTTGGTGAATCTAAGAATGTGTAATGCAAAGGTCTCATATCGTGTCCGTTATCATAATCTGAAAGACCTCCTATAGTAGCTCTAGTTCTTGCACTTGCAGCGTCACCAATAGCAAGATCTGTGCTATCTCTCATTAAAAACAAAGCAAAAGAATATCCTCCTTGGTATCCACAGAAATTTAATGTCGATGAAATTAAAATTTTACTAGAAGTAGCAGATGGAGTAATATTTACAGTAATTCCTGATATATCTGCTCTGGTAGCTCCATTGTTATGAGAGGTAGTATCGGTTTTTGATACCATTATTGTCTGAAGAATTTTACCTAAACCAGAACTTTGACTTGTTAAAAGTGTTCCATCTGCAATATCAGGTAAAGTTATAACCCTATCATTACTAGATGAAGAAGGTGCTTGTAAGCTAAAAGAACCACCACCTGATGCTGAATTAAGTTTAATTTTTGCAGACATTATGCTGATACCTCCATTACTGTAATGGTTGCACAACCTCGACTGTATGAACTACTATCTGTATCAACATTTAACCTGTTTATTTTAATAGTTGCACCAGCAGTAACTACTTGAACTTTATATGTTTGGGCATCAGAAGTACTAGGAGAATCTAAAAAACAAAGAGCATCTACATGATTTTTTTGATTGTTTGACTGATAAGCTTCTGCACCAGAAACAGGAGTTCTTGATCCGTAACTAGTCGGCTGTAAAATAACTCCACTTGTTGTGCCGTTTAATCTAATACCTCCACCATTATTACTTCCCATAACTGGTACGTTTGCAAAAATTAAATATTTACTACTTGAAGAAGCAGGAGCATCCATAGTTACACTTAAACCAGTTATATCTGCTCCATTAGAAGAAGAAGTAAAAGTATCAGTTTTAATTGCTTGTTTCACTTGAAGAATTTTACCTCCTCCAAAACCTGTTGCAGTGCCAGAACAAGTTGCATTTGCAGGGAAGGTTACATTACCAGAGGAATCTAAAGTTATTCCATCTGCTGACGCTCCAGTATGCCTATAACTGTTTGCTATTACTCTGCTCATAATTTATGGTTTTGGATACTTGTCTTTGGTGGCTTTAATTGCAGTTGCAAAAGCACCTGATGTAGTTACTGTACCAGCAACAATATCTTTATACAAAGCATCTAACTGCTCCCCAATTGTTGGATAAATAGTGTCTGTTGTACCAGCTTCACCTGTTCTTTGAGTTTTATAAAGTACCGCTGCTGCTTCGGTGTTTAAAGTGGTTCTTGCAGCATCTATCTTGCTTTGTTCAAGAGTTACAGATTTGCCATCTTTATCAAATGCACCTGCAGAGTCATCTATAGAAACAACTGTTCCTGCGTATGCTTTGTAAATAGCTTCGTGATCGAGTGCCATAGTGTTTTACTTTTAATTATAGAGGATAGCCATTAAGCTGCTACCTCCATAAGAGTTAAAAATTGTGCAGACCTCATACGATCATTTGAAGTGGCGGTTGTGTTTTCTCTTCCAGCGTAAAAAGTCACACTATTATTTCTTCCATGAGTCCCACGAATGTCATAAGTAGTTGCACTTGTTGTAGATGGTGAATCTAAAAAATTAACATTCATATTGGCTTGATATGAAGTACTTGAAAGGAATGCACTAACAGCCACTCTATTATTGCTACTGTTAGCATCACCTGTTGCACCAGAAATAATAGAACCACCTCTAAATATACCCAATCCAAGCCTATTATCATTAGACATACTTACAGAAAGACTTGCAATAATTATAATTTTATTAGAACTAGATGTTGGAGTAATACTTGCTGAAAGTATTGCATTTGTAAATGTACCTGCACCTAAACTTGTCTGAGAAAAAACATCAGTTTTTACTGTTTGGATAACTTGTAAAATTTTACCAAGGCCAGTACCAGAAACACCACTGTCAGTAATCTGCATACGTTCAACACCACTAGTTGAAAACTTAATAGTGTCAGCAGATGGAAAACTTATACCACAGTTTGCATCGTCCCCTGTCAACATTGGAGCGGAAACAGATCCAGCTACTCCAGAAATACCAGTTGTTCCGTTAATTTGTATGCTCATAATTAAAGAATAACAAGAATTGCACCAGCTGGCACGGTAATAGTGACACCTGAATTAATTGTAGGGGANACNGTNTGNGCGTGTTTATTNGCAGTTAANGTNTAANTNGTNGTNANANTTTGNTCTGNTCTCNAANAANACNTCATCNGTNCCNCCTCCNGTACTGCCAGCCCCTCCACCGATAGCACCCCAAGCACCATTGTTATAGCCTTCAAACTGATTTAATGTCGTGTTATGCCTAAACATACCAACAGCAGGGCTACCATCTCTCTGAGCAGTAGTACCAGAAGGAATATTTAAACTAGAAGTATAGTTATGAGTTACTTTTCCTGTAAAAGTTCCACCTGTTAATGGTGCTAATCCTAAATTTGTACTTGCAACCGCACCAACTGTTACATAACCATTATTTGCTGCGTTTCTTATCTTTAAATTTCCATCAGATGTATCAACGTGCCACTGATAAGCATAATTTGTTGTTAATGCACCAGAATTACTATTATTAGATGCTAAAGCCTGTAAGACATTATTAATGTCCGACCTGACGGCAGCACCCGTTCCATTGTCTATAACGTAATCGTGTTGAGCCATTTAAAAAAACAACATTAAGTTTATTCTACCCTCCTTTACCAAATCCGACAGCTTGATATGTAAAATCTCTGCTTATCGAAGCATTTGATGAATTTTTAAAATGAACAGTGAATCCTGTACCAGAAACATTTGTTACTTCAAAATAATCACCAGAAGCAAAAGAACCAACAGGTTGAATTGCAATAGAAGGTAAATTAGTATTTGCTCCCAAAATAGAAGAAGTACCAACAAAGAACGGATGTGTAAAGGTCATAGCCTTTGCTCCTGCTCCGCTTGTTGTTAGGTTACCTTGTTCTGTTCTTCTCTGTAAAGATGCAGTATATCCTAATTCTGAAACTTTTATATCTTGTGCAGGATCATTGCTTGTTAAATTAACTTTGAATTTAAATCCTCTCCCTTTATAAATACCATTAGCAAAAGTTTGGAATGCTGTATAGGTAGGAGATCCTGATGAAGGATTGTCTTGTGTAACTGCAACTAACATTTCAGCATTTACATTTAAAGCTTTTGTACCATCGAAATCTGTCCAGGTATCAATATTACCTGTCCTACTATCTATTAAATCGCTAGGATAAAAAGCTTCAGTTAAAAAATGACGTTTTATATCAAGACTAAATACAGCACCTAAATCCAAGAAAGAACTTCCTGCTGCTCCACCAAATTCATAAGTACCTGACGGTGAAATACCACCAAAATCGTCAAGAGAAGCAACTAAATCAAAATCAGTTATTGTATCAAATAATCCAGTACCAGATAAATTTAAACTATTAGTAGTTGCATCAAAAGAAACATTGGTTTTAGTTCCTTGAAATTTAGGGCTATCTTGATCTTCTCTTCTTGTTAAAGCAATTAAAGGAGCTAAATTATCAGGTAGATCAATTATTACACTTGTTTCTCCGTCACAAAATCTACCGCCGTCATCTTGAAACTTTAAAATATATTCTCCCTCAAGATAAGGAACATCTACAGATGTAGTACTTCCTGAAATTGCTTGAATAAGATCAACAGAATTAGAAAAAGTTCCTGTTCCGTCTGTTTTTGTAGAATGTCTTACATAAACTCTGCCATTATGTATAACATCAATATCAGGTGATAAGTCCCACCGTAATCTTACTAATTTAGAGCTTATAGGTTCTGCTGTTAGTCCTGTTACATCTGATGGTAAAGCAGTTTTACCAATAGCTTTAAATGTAAGATCTGAGGAAGTAGAACTTGTTTGTAATGATGCGTTATAACTATATACTTGTATTTCATAAGTTCCAATATCACTATTAAAAATTTCAAAGTCAGGACTAGAAGTCGTTTGTGAAACGTAATTTCCATTGTTGTACCTGTAGTTAACTTGATATTGTGTAACTCCCACAATGGGCTGCCAACTGATAATAATTTTTGAAACTGCCTGATTATTAATAACAACTATTTTTTCTGTTGCTTGTAAAGCATTTGGAGGATTTTTAGGTGCATTTAAAATTGAAACAGTTCTTGTCGGTAAACTTGTAGCACTTTCAATAAAAGCATATTTATCATTTACATAAGATAAAGCTGTAATTGCATAATTTATACCATCAGACTCTTCAATTGTTATTACCCTAAACTTCTGAGCTTCAACTGTATCATTTTGTAAAAGCCAAACTGTATTAACATTAGGAGTTTGGGAAAAAGCAGAAGATACTGTTATGACTGCATTTGAGATAGATGAGACATCTCTACTTTCAACAGTCCCATCTGGTAAAACTACACTTAATGTCGGATTATTTGTTGTAGGTAATGAGGTAGCAGAAGTGTCATCTACAGTTATTTGGGTTGTTGTTGCAGCAGTAACTTTTCCTCCTCTCCTAACACCAGANCGGACAGGATCAGCAATATCAATAACCGCTCCAGGACGAACAACCACGCCAGAATCTATAGAAGTAGAAAAGGCAACAATTTCGCTTTCATTTTGTTCAGTAAATAAAATAGCTTTTGCTAATCTTTGTGCCTGACCTCTAGATGTACAAGCAAATCCTTTTACCTGTTTTATAATTACGCCGAACTTGGCTATAGCAGCAGTATCTTCATAAACCTCATAATCTATCTCTCTACTATCCATATTGAAGTAGGAAACAGAAACTACAGTATTTCTTGTTTTCAATCCACTTCCTGAATAACTAAAACCTTCTTCAGTTACATTAGATAAATTAAATAAATAACTAGCATCTTTCGGACTATCTTGTGCAAGTTGTATACTACCAGCTGACCATATAGGCATACATCTCATCACACCTGCTAACTCATTTATCAAATCAAAGGCTTCACTTGAAGATTGAATATTTACATTGGTTGAGAACCTAGCCTCCTGACNTCCAAATCCATCTGATACTAACGTATTTGCAAACTTACTAGCAGTTACAAAAGAAAAAAGATCGAGATTACTATCTGTTATATGATTACCGAACCCATAGCGTGTATCTGTGAGAAGGTCTAGCAGTATCATTGCAGGGCATGAACACCATTGAGCAGCACCCATAACTCCATTAAAAATATATCCAGTAGGATAAACAATACGACCTGTAGCACTATCTACAGTTGGAGTACCTGAGCCACCAGCACCAGCACCTGGAATCCTTACTTTTATTCCTCTAATACGATATTTTCTTGTAGGGATTGATTGAAACTGCATTGCATCCAATCGAAGAGCAGCATAAGCACTATTAGGATATGTATTTGCTTGATCAACTATTTCTCCATAACTTGTCCATGTAAAAGCATTTATAACACTTGAAGATGTACTATCAGCAGTGACTCTTGTTACCCTTATATCAACAGGAAAAGCACCTGTAAGGTCTACTCTATAATCTCTTTGGTATGCGTCAGCAGTTCTACCAGTAATCGTATCAGTTATAACATCCGTATAACCACCAGAATTGTATTGTACTGCTATTTTTAATTGAACANNAGANCCTAATAAGTCTCCTTGATCTGTTGCTCTTTGTAATTGTGGAAGAGTTATAGTTACATTTACCGCATCAACATTTGAATTTGTTATTTGTCTAGTAACAGGAGAAGATGCAGTAACAGTTACACCTACTGCTGTCACAGAAGAACTACTTTCAATACCTTTAACTTTTGTTTGTCCTGATGTTCCAAAACGAGGATTAAAAGTAACATCTTGAAAATTAAAATCAGTTGTAGCTGGATTTGTTGAATCAGCAGTAGCTTTTAAAACAGGTGTATCATTTAAAAATACATCTTTCAATGCAGCGTTATTATAAGCAGTTGTTCCCTGCGTTCTACCTTCTTTTGATGCAGAAGCAAAGCCCTCTATCTCTCCTTCAGAAATAAGATCAAGAAAGGTAGCAAATTGCCTACTATGTAAATTGTCAGGCGTTCTAGTAGGTTGAGGAGGAGCAGGAGGACTACCGCCACCAGAACCAATAATTTTTTTTGGTGTGTTTGTCATGCTTGTACCTGTTGAGTATCAACAGCACCACTAATTACAACAGAACCAGTTATTATTTCTCCGTAAACTATAGGTACAGGAGTTCCTGCTCTTGATGTGTTTTGAGTACCAGAAAAGCTAAATGATAATTGCGGATCTTGTTCTGACTTAAATTCTTTTGGTTTAGGTACAGGGAATAACATTTCACTAGCACCTTGTAAAGCTAAAGAAGCACCTAAAAAAACAGCGGCTTTACCAATCCCAGCAGCAGTAAATCCAACAGCTGTTGTAGAAAAAGCAGCTAATGTCAAAGGAGTAAACATAAAAGCACCTGCTATTAATGCAGCACCTATTATAAACTTTCCTGCACCACCACCAGCACCGCTAATAACAGGAACAATATGTATATCTTGCTCTCCTATTGGATGATGTATTTCATCTTTATCTATTGCATAATTACCGACTTTAACTTGATAATATTTAGGATTCATATATCTTTCTACTTCTGGAAAGTTGTTAACAAGAAAACTAACTGCTTTTGATAAACTATCTACCTGTATTTCAAATTCCTTATGGCCTACAAACTTTGCAAGTTCGCCATATAACTTTAGTTTACGCAACATAACGATACCTCCCTCCAGTGCATTTTAATAACCATTGAGAATAGGGTTCTTTACAAGATAGTCTATCTGTTAAATGATGTAAAACATCACCATCTAAAAAAATAGCTACATGATTTAAACCAGAAGATCCAATAGACATTAATAAAGCATCACCATTTATAAGCTTTTCATCAGGTTTTAATTCTCTAAATCCTGTTCTCCAAGCACAACTTTCAAACAAAGGATTAAGAATAAATTCTTCTGGTGTTGTTGGTCTTTCCCAATCTCTAAGTTCAATATTTTTTTCTTCTTTATACCAATCTTTTACCAACGACCAGCAATCAGTAACACCCCAAACCCAAGGTCTACCTAATAAAGGTGGTTTATAACCGCAAGGCTCACAATAACCCCAAGTTTCTGTTTTTGGATTAACAATATGCCAAGGTAAATTACTTTGTTCACAACTAATTTTATCCGCTTGGCTAGGTGTTGGAGGCGTTACAGGGTGGCTATGAACAATAGCTGTTATTTCTCCAGTATTATCTGCTTTTACATAATCTTCTGGATCAATAATAAAGCATTGATGATTTGTCATTGAAAGATTACGACAGGGAAAATATTTTTCTTTTCCTCGAATATTTAACAATAAACCACAAGATTCTTTAGGATCTTGATCCTTTGCATGAACAAGTGCTTCTTCTTTCCAATTCATGCTATAAACGTACCAATTGAAGGAAACTCTGTTCTAGTACATTGCCTTTTAGGTGATCTTATACCAGCAAGATCAAATACAGCAGCTAATTCAAAAGAAACAACTTCTCTATTTTCTGCTGATTTTCTATCTATTTTATAAATTTCTTGTGGAAACTCTGCGGTTGGATCTGGTGTACCAAGTGGATTAGTATTATTAGGAAAATTATTTGCATCTAAATATCTTGCTAAAGTTCTTATTCTTGTAACTGTAGCTCCTGTTAAATCATTCCCTGTAGTTACCTTATTTACATTTAATAAAATTGCAGTGATAGTTCCAAGGGTATTACTAATAGTTAAGGTAGGTCTTGGAAGTTGACCTTTTTGAAAAGCAAAACCTTCTGCCTGTATTGGTAATTTTATATAAGTATCACCAGCCCAAATAATATCATTATTACCTAATGCATTTGTTCCGTTATGGAATCTATAAGTTTGTGCAGAACCATGCAAAGTTAAATCAGTAGTTATTGTAAATAATTCAATAATTGCTGAAGGGTTGATCTTTTGTAAATCAGTAATAATTGGAGCAGTACTCATGGTTCAAACACCTGCCTAAAGGTAGCTGTAATAGTTGCCCTGTTAGGTACATTTATTTGTTTACTCCATGTATCGCATACAAATTTAGAAGAAGAACTTTCATTAGGAGGCGTATAATCAAAACTAGCTCTATCTTCTGCCCTGCTATCTAAAAATGTTTCTATAGTATCGCTATCTGTTTCTGTGATATTATTCCATGCAAGACTATATATTTTGCCATTTTGATGTTCACTAAGTCCTAACTGTATTCTATGTTCATAACCATCAGCAAATCTTACTACCTTAGTATTAGGTGCTGAACTTTTTGTTAAACCATAACTAGCTTCTATAGAAGGAAAAGTTGCCATTATGCTAATAAACCTCCTGGTCTTTTTTGTTTTATTAATTCTGATTGTATAGCAACTGAAATCATACGGCCAAGTTCTCTTCCACCCTGCTCATCGCCTTCTACAGAACTACCAGAAGCATCTACATTAACAACAACATTAGTAGCTCCTCCTTGTGCTTTCACACCTAATTTTCCATCACTACCCCTAGAAAGCGGCAAAATTGCCTCCGCCCCCCTTTCACCTGCAACAGCTATACCACCATTTGCCATATATTTAAAATGTGGACTATCAATAACACCACCTTTTGCATAGGCTGTTAAATGCTTACCATTTTCTAATACATTACCTTTCGCACTAAATAATCCTGAAAACCAACCTGTTAGAGGTTTTGTTATGGATTGTTGTATTGCTATACGTGCCATATGAGCAATTATTGAGTTAGCTAAATCTCTAAAACTTAATTTACCTTTCGTAACAAACTCTACCAATGCATCTTCCATACCTTTTATACCTTTTACAACAACATCTGCCATAGATTCTTTAACAGATTTAATACTATCTTTAAAAGTTTTTAATTTATCTCTCATAACTTGCCCAAATGATTTGTCAATAGAATCTCCAGCATCATCAGCTGAATCTTTAATGTCATTAAAATAAGTTGCTGGTGCATTTGTTTCACCACTAAATAATTGATTTATTTTTTTAAAACTTTCTTCAAAACGCTCAGTAAAACCTTTTGTAAAATCTTCTCCAAAAATACTAGTCATTCCAGAAGTAAGATCATCTTTTATACCTGCACCTAGACCTTTTAAACCTTCACCAGCACCACCTAATAAACGTATCATCCATTTCGGAATTTTTTCTACAACACCCTCTACAAAACCTTGTACTTTTTTTGCTAATTGTCCAATAATTCTAATCATTTCATCTATTAATTTAACTGTTGCAAATATTCCTATAGATATACCTCTAATGCCTATTTCTATTGCTTTAAAAAATCCACTAAAATCATTTTCTGCACTGAATAACTCACTAAATACACTAACAATAGTATTTAATGCAGGAAGCAATGCATCTGTCATTTGTTTTCTAAAACCATCAAATCTTATTGCTAATACTGCTATCTGATCATTAAAAAATTCAGCGTTCTGTGCAAAATTATCTGACACTTCATAATTAAATTCAGATAATGATGCTGCACCACCATTGAGAAGGTTTATTAAATTTGCTCCTGATCTACCGAATATTTCCATTGCAATAGCTGCTTTAGTTGAGCCATTTTCCATATTTGCAAATTTATCTGATATCTCTGCTAATACTTGTTCGCTTGTTTTTAATGTGCCATCAGTAGTTCTAACTGATATTCCTAATGCGTCAAAACTATCTTTATAAGTAGCTACACCTTGGTCAGCTTCTCTCATAGATTGTGCTAATCTTCTTAACCCTTTATCTATAGTTTCCTGACTAACACCAGCTAACTTTCCAGCGTTTACATATGCCTGTAATGTATTGGCAGCAATACCAGTTTGATCTGACATTTTACCAAAAGCATCAGCACTATCTATTGCACCTTTTACAAGTCCTACAAATGCACCACCACTAATAATAAGCCCTAAAGCTCCAAAAGCTTTGTTCAGACCCATCATTGCCAGACGTAAATTTTTTACCCTGCCTTGTACTCCCTGCATAGAGTTACCAAGACGTTTAATAGATCCTGCACCTACAGTTTTTGCTGCTACTACTAAATCAAATTTTGCAGCCATTTATTTATTCTCCTTATTAAGTGTCTGTAATATTGCAGTCTCTATAACTTGTATGCTTTCCATTAAGTCTATAGGCTTATCTGTATATAGTTTAATCATTTCTAACACGGATGTATAGTCTAAACCAATAATTCCACCCATTCCTACACGCCATTGAGTCTGACAACGCAAAAACATTTGTACAGATTCCCAATTTTCTGAATAAACATAAAAATCTTTATTTATTTCTTCTTTTTCAACAGTAACACCTAATACTGCATCATCTTCTGCTGTTTTATCAATGACAGTTGAACCAGAAGCCCAATATTCACCTGCCTCTATAAGTTTTTTATGTTCTTATTCTTACAAGATTCAACAAAAGCAAAAGAAATAGCAGTAGCAACACCTCTTACATCTAATAATTTATCTCTATTAGATTTATTAAAAGGGACTTCAGAACCATCAGACATTTCTAAACCTTCCCAACCAAGTAATATTTCTTTAGCAACATCTACATCTAACATTTCTTGATTTGCTACCTGATTCATCATTTTTTGTAATCTTGACTGTGAAATGTTTTTAAATTCCGCATAAAAATCCTGTGTTTCTGTTTTTTTACCAACAGGCACTTCTATTTCTACTTTACATTTGTAAGAATCGCTTTGATCTAAAACAAAAGCCATTTAATTAATAGTATCTACAAACTAGGGTATACCCTTTTTACAATCTATGCAACTTTAAGTATATACAAGAGAAAACTCATTGTTTGCTGCTGCTGTAGGTACTGCCATGAATGGGAGGTTTAACATTGTTATACCATCTGAATCTTCATAGGTTGGCTGTCCTAAATCAGATTGTGGGCAAGATACTGTAACCTTATTACCTGCAGTTGTTCCATGAAGCCAAGTATTTGTGCCAGTTGATGTACCAGTATAATCTGTGAAAAAGTTATGAGCAGATAAAGCTACAGCTTCTACAACAGCAGTACCAGAAGGTTTACGATCTGTAATTAATACTTCTTTTGTGCCGCCTACTAACTCTCTATAAATTACTTCATTATTAAAATCTAAGTTCCATGATTGTAATGCTGCACCATAACCAAATATAGAGAAAGCAGAAGTACTGCCATTTTTAAATATTAGAGGTGATGCCTGATTGCTTACTGTTACAGTTGGTGAAGCATCATCAGTAGGAGCAGAAAATAATCCTGTCATATTGAAAGAAATACGGGGTATATTGTTTACCTCAGCAGAAATGCTAAATGTACCTCTACAGCCTGTAACAATATGCCTTACACCATCATAATTAACAAATAAAGTGACACTGTCAGATGGGGTTGCTACTGGTGCATAAGTAACTGTATTGCCACCGCTTATTGTTTCACTAAGTCCACACGCTTTTAATACCGCTCCATATTTTGGAGCAACACCACTACTTCCACTGCCTGCCATTTCTACATCAAAAGTTATATTAACTCTTGTATTTGCAGGTATCACTTCATAGTTACCCATATATGGCCTTATTAAATCTCTACTAACTTCATCACTTTGAATAGGTTCTATATTCAGATCAATTACCTGTACATAGTTAGCACTNCCTGTTGGGTTAGGGTTNGTACCATAACTAGATTCTGCTTTNGCTAATATGCTTCTTTTTCTGTGTAGCTTAGGCATTGTTACATTTAATCAGTATGTTTATATAATANANGTTTTTAGTAAGAAACACCATCTATTGCGTTAAATCGTCTACTTCTGTTCTATATC
>FUFK010786344.1_pt1 | contig 15998 bp, 20 predicted proteins | sample 1021851 | NCBI WGS metagenome assembly FUFK01 (sample SAMEA51879418, study PRJEB19060) | metagenome | reverse complement strand
CAGAAGAGGCTCCAACAGAAGAATCTACTGAAGACTCAGAAAAAAAAGAAGAAAAATAAAATTATTTAATATGAATAACCAGGATGACGAATTCATTTTGGTCGCTACCGTGGGTAAACCGATAGGACTTAAGGGCTGGGCAAAAGTAAATTCCTTTACACGACCTCCTGAAAATTTGTTTAATTACAAAAATTTCTTTGTAGACGAAGATGGGACAAAAAAAGTTTTTAAAATAAAGAAATTTTCTAAATCAGGTAAAAATTATATTTTTAAAATTGATTCTTTTAATTCTCTTGAAGAAATTGAAAGGTTCAAAAATAAAGAAATATTTATTAATTCAAAAGATCTTCCAAAACTTAAAGAAAATGAATTTTACTGGAAAGACTTAATCGGTAAGGAAGTAAAACTAGAAGATGGAACTCTTATCGGAGTTGTTACAGAAATGATAGAAACGGGATCTGACGATGTCTTGGTTGTGGAGAAAGAAAACCAAAAAGAACTTATCCCATTCAATTTTGGAAAAGTGATAAAAAAAGTAAGTGGAAGTCTAATCATCGTAGATTGGCATATTTAAATGAAAGCAGTTTTTGTCACTATATTTCCTGAATTAATTGAGTCTTTCTTTTCAGTAGGCGTAATCAATAAAGCCGTGAACGAATCTACTATAAATTTTGAAGTAGTAAATCCAATAAAATTCTTAAAAGACAATGAACGTTTAGATGATGCTCCTTATGGAGGTGGACCAGGAATGCTTATTAGGTCTGAGCCTTTAGAACAGGCCATCAATGAATCAAAAAAACTAACTTCTAGTAATGCAAAAGTTATTAATTTATCACCACAAGGTAAAAAGCTAACACAAGAAAAAGCAAAAGAATTGTCTTCAAACAAAGAATTGATTTTTATTTGTGGAAGATATGAAGGAATAGATCAGAGAATAATAGATTCAATGATTGATGAGGAAATTAGTATTGGCGATTATGTAGTAACAGGAGGAGAATTACCCGCTCTAATAGTATTTGAATCAATTGTGAGAAACATTAAAGGAGTGCTAGGAGATATAAACTCGCTCAAAGAGGAATCATTTTCTGAACAATTAATTGAATATCCTCAATACACGAGACCAGAAAAAACTAAATTAGGAAATGTTCCAGAAGTTTTATTGTCTGGAGATCATAAAAAAATTAGGATTTGGAGAAAAAAACAATCTTTAGGAAAGACTTTTCTTTTAAGAAGAGATATTTTTCCGAAAGAATTGGGTTCAGATGATTTTAAGCTTTTGAAAGAATTTCTTAGTGACCTTGGGTATGAATCTGATAGAATTGCCGACTTATTACAGAATATAAAAAAAAATGACAAGCTCTAGAAAATCCGTTCAAATTGTTGAGGCTTCTCAATTGAAGAAAGATATAGCTGAGTTTTCTCAGGGAGACACAGTACTTGTAGATTATCTTGTTAGAGAAGGTTCAAAAGAAAGGTTTCAGCCATATGAAGGCATTGTTATCGCTATTAAAAATAGAGGCTTGAACTCTGCTTTTACTGTAAGAAAAATTTCTAATGGTGTTGGTGTCGAAAGAACCTTTCAAACTCATAGCCCCTTAATAAAATCTATTAAAAGAAAAAGAAAAGGTAAAGTGAGACAATCTAAGCTTTTTTACCTCAGAGATAGGTCAGGAAGATCGGCAAGAATCAAAGAAAAAATTTAAAATCATTCTATGAGTGGAGACGAGGGGCAAATTCTTGATGCCTTTATAGATACTATCTGGATAGAAAAAGGTTTAAGTCAAAATACTCTTAACTCATACAAAAGCGATACTGAAAAATATTTTTTATGGTTATCTAAAAATTCCTTAAATTATAAAAAAGTTTCAAGAACTGAAATTCTTGAATATCTCTCCTATCTATTTAGTCAAAAATTAGGAAGCAAGTCGGTCGCAAGAAAACTATCTTCGTTGAGAGTTTTTTATAAATACTTAGTTGTAAAAAATATCCTTTCTATAGATCCTTGTGAAAAAGTTGAGACACCAAAAATAATGAAATCCATTCCCAAAACTCTTAATGAAAAAGAAATTGAAAAGCTTTTAGAATGTCCTGATATTAATTCACCATTGGGTCTTCGGGATAAGGCTATGATAGAAACCTTGTATTCCTGTGGACTTAGAGTATCTGAGTTAATTGACCTAGAGTTGATACATGTAAATGCTCGCCAAGGAGTAATGAAAGTCTTGGGCAAGGGTCAAAAAGAAAGGTTAGTCCCTATGGGAGAGAAGTTAATAAATATAATGGATGCTTATTTAAACGATAGCAGACCCAAATTATTAAACAGAAATATTTCTGATTATTTTTTTATATCTTCGCGTGGTTCAAAAATGACGAGACAAAGCTTTTGGCATAGAATAAAATTTTATTCCGATAAAGCAGGTCTAAATAAAAAAAATATTTCACCTCATGTTTTAAGGCATGCTTTTGCTACACACTTGCTAAATAATGGCGCAGACTTAAGAGTGGTTCAGCTTTTATTAGGACATAGTGACTTGAATACAACACAGATTTATACAGAAGTTGCCAAATATAGACTGAAGCAACTTCATAACGAACATCATCCCAGAGGATAAATGAAAAAAATTATTTTTATATTTCTTTTTATAGTTTCTTGTTCTCAGATAGAAAAAGATCCTGCCCAACTTATCGAAGAACAACTATCTAAAATAATTCCTATAGAATTGAATATTGAGTCAATAAAGGAATCGCAACTCCCTAATTTTTATGAAGTTAAACTATCTGATGGCTCCTTTTTTTATGTTGAGAAAGGAGGGCAATACTTAGTCTTAGGAGATATTTTTGAAATATCTAACGAAGAATTAGTTAATTTATCAAGAGAAAAAAATTATTCTAAAGCCAAAAAAATGCTTCAGAAAATAGACGAAACTTCCTTAATTAAATTTTCTCCCAAAGAGATAAAGTATAAAATTTACGTATTTACAGATGTGGATTGTGGATTTTGTAGAAAATTTCATAATCAAATAGCTTCTTATTTAGATGAAGGAATTCAAGTAAATTACTTAGCGTTCCCCAGATCTGGCACCGAAAGCGAAACCTATAAAAAAATGTCTATTGCTTGGTGTTCTGCTAATAAACAAGAAGTATTAACAGGATTAAAAGAAGATAAGAGTTTTGAACAAATTGATTGTGAGGACAATCCAATAAAAACTCATTTTGAATTAGCCAAAAGCATAGAAATACAAGGAACACCGACTATAATCTCTCAATCAGGTTTTACTATCCCAGGATATATCGAAGCTAAAGAATTAATTAAGTACTTAAAATAATGGACGAATTAGACAAAAATTTTTCTGCAATCAACAGATTGCCTCCATATATTTTTGAACAAATTAATTCACTTAAGATGGAAGCCAGAAGAAAAGGGGAAGATGTTATAGATTTCAGCATGGGAAATCCAGATGGCGAGACTCCAAAAAGCATTGTCGATAAACTTACTGAGACTGTACAGAGACCTGATACTCATAGATATTCTCAATCTATCGGTATACCAAGATTGAGAAAAGCTATTACTGATTGGTACGAACGAAAATTTGGAGTCATCTTAAATCCTGAAACTGAAGCTATTGTCACAATAGGCTCAAAAGAAGGGTTAGGCCATCTTGCTATGGCTACTGTGGATAAAGGAGATACTATTCTCGTCCCAAATCCAGCTTATCCAATTCATCCTTTTGGATTTGTAATTTCAGGTGCCGATATCAGACATGTTCCTATTGGGCCAGAGATAGATTTTTTTGAAAGTCTTCAAGAAGCCATAAAATCTTCATTTCCTAAACCAAAAATGTTACTGATAAATTTTCCAAGCAATCCAACCACTCAATGTGTTGATAAAGCTTTTTTTGAGAAAATAATAGAAATAGCTAAAGAAAATTCTATTTGGGTAGTTCATGATTTAGCTTACGCAGATTTATGTTTCGATGGATACAAAGCGCCTTCAATACTAGAAGTCAATGGAGCAAAAGACATTGCAGTAGAATTTTTCACACTTTCAAAAAGTTACAATATGCCTGGTTGGAGAATTGGTTTTTGTTCCGGAAATGCTGAACTAATAGGCGCGTTAGCTAGACTAAAATCTTACTTTGATTATGGGCACTTTACTCCAGTCCAAGTTGCTGGAATAGAAGCTTTGAATAATGGCGATGAGTATGTGGAAGAAATTTGTAATATGTATAAATCTAGAAGAGATACTTTATGCGATGGATTAAATTCTATGGGCTGGGAAGTAGAAAAACCAAAAGCAACAATGTTTGTTTGGGCAAAGATTCCTGAAAGATTTAACATGAAGTCGTTAGAATTTTCTAAGATTCTACTTGAAGAAGCTAATGTAGCTGTTTCTCCTGGCATTGGTTTTGGAGAATATGGAGACGATTTTATTAGATTTTCTCTAATTGAGAATGATCAAAGAACCAAGCAAGCTTTAAAAAATATCAAAAAACTTTTTAAGTAAAGCATGAAAAAATTAAGAATAGGGCTTTGCGGGACTGGAAACGTCGGCTTTGCATTTGCAAAAACTATAATAAATTCAAAATCATTAATAAATCATAATTATGGTCTTGATCTTTCCATATCATTAATTGGGGCAAGAAAAGGAAAGGTGCCTGGTCTAGAAAATATTAAAGTTATAAAAGATATTCATGAAGTTCCCTTATCCGATGAAGTTGATGTAGTAGTGGAATTAATAGGTGGAGTCAAAGAATCCCTTAAGCTAGCAAAAACAGCATTGAATAATAAAAAACATTTTGTTACTGCAAACAAAGCGCTTATTGCAACTTACTCAAAAGAACTATTTGAAATTGCAAGGCAAAATCAAGTTCATCTAGGCTTTGAGGCTTCTGTTGCAGGAGGAATTCCTATTATCAGGGTTATTAGAGATGGATTAATGAGTAATAAAATTAACTCTTTCGCAGGGATTTTGAATGGTACATCTAATTTTATCTTTTCTAAAATGGCTGATGAAGGTTTGTCTTTTGAAACAGCTCTCTCCTTGGCACAAAAAGAAGGTTTTGCAGAACCAGATCCAACTTTTGACATATCAGGACAAGATGCGGCTCAGAAAACATGCATTTTAGCAACACTTTCGTTTTTCAAACATGCAGTCATAGAAAATGTGCATTATGAAGGAATTGATAATATTTCAGCTCAAGATATTGATTACGGGAAACAATTAGAATTAGTTCTTAAGCCCCTATCAGTAGGAATGTCAAAGGATAATAAATTTACTTTGGGCAGCTTTCCAGCTTTTGTAAAAGAAAAATCATTATTGGCTTCGATTCACAATGAAAGTAATGCTGTATTAATGAATGCAGAAAGCTTAGGAGGAACAATGTACGCAGGGCCGGGAGCAGGAGCGAAACCTACTTCTAATTCTGTATTGACAGATATAATTGATATAGCAAGGGGGAAAATTTTTAATTATCAAGAATTTGTAAAAACTTCTCTTGATACAAGTTTTGAAGATTTTTCATGTGATCGTTATCTAAGATTAGAAGTAAGTGATGAAGCCGGAGTAATTGCTAAAATTTCTACTGTTTTGGCAGAGAACGGTCTATCCATAGATAACCTAATTCAGAAAGAATTAGACAGGAATGATGATTCAATTCCTCTGGTAATAGTTATAAGTAATTCTGAAGAAAAAGTTATACAAAAGGCAATTTCTGATTTGCAAGAATTATCAGAAGTAAAAGATACGATTTCTCACTTAAGAATTTTAGATATATAAAATGAAATACTTCAGCACTAGAGGAAATCCAAAAAAAATAGACTTTATCGAGGTTCTAACATCGGGAACCGCAAAAGATGGCGGTTTATATATGCCTGAAAGTTTTCCTAAGTTTTCAGAAGATGAAATAAACTCATTTGAGAATTCAAGTTATGAAGATTTAGCTACAAATCTACTTTTTCCATACATTGAGGGATTTCTTTCTAAGAACGATTTTGAGAATTTAATTAAAGATGCATACAGTTCATTCACTATTCCTGAGATAGTGAGGTTGTGTGAAACAAGAAATCTTGGATTTATCCTAGAGTTATTTCATGGACCAACATTTGCTTTTAAAGATGTTGCGATGCAGCTTTTAGCTGCAATGTTGGATAAAGCTGCAGAAAAAACAGATAAAAAGATTGTTGTATTAGGAGCTACTTCAGGCGATACAGGCTCTGCAGCAATAGAGGCTTGTAAAAATTTTAAAGACATAAATATTGTTATTTTATTTCCAGATCAAAAAATTTCTGCTGTTCAACAAAAGCAGATGACAACCTCTAATGCAGACAATGTATTTCCTTTGTCAATAAAGGGTAATTTTGATGATTGTCAAAATCACGTAAAAAAAATATTTCAAGAAAATAATAATGAAAGTGTTAGATTCGTTTCGATAAATTCAATAAATTGGACAAGAATCATGGCTCAAAGTGTTTATTTTTTTTACACTAAGTTGAAAATCAAAAAAGATTTTATAGCGTCAATTCCTTCAGGAAATTTTGGTCATGCTTATGCAGGATGGACGGCCAAAAATATGGGTTTATCCTTTAAAGGAATTAATGTTGCTACTAATAAGAACGATGTGCTGCACAGATTATTTCTTGAAGATTTATATCAACAAAAAGAAGCTTCATCGTCTTTAGCTCCTTCGATGGATATTTCCGTTGCAAGCAATTTTGAGAGACTGTTATTTGAAGTTTTTAAAAAAGATGGCTTGCTTTTGAAAAATTTGTTCTCCTCATTTCCTTCTAAATCAATCAATCTAAGCAATTTGCCAGATGACGGGTGGAATAAGATAAAGGCTTTTTTTCAAAGCTCTTCTTGCAGTGATGCTGACATAATTGAGACTATCGTAAATAAATATAACTATGAAAATATTCTTTTAGATCCTCATACAGCCACAGCTATAAAAGGTAATAAAGACTTAAATTATGATTTATCTGAGGTAGTTACATTTGCAACAGCTCATCCTGCTAAGTTTCCAGACGCTATTAATGCTAAATTAGATGTCCTAGAAGAAAATACACCTTTAAAACTTAAAGAAATAATGACTAAAGATGAATCTTATTCTGTAATTGAAAATAAATATGAGGATGTAGTGAACTTCATAAATTCTGAGGTGCTGAACTAGAATGAGCGAACAATCCATAGGTGAGAGAATCAAGTCAGCGTCAAAGTCTCTAAAAGAGTTTAGGGGGTATCTTTGACTTTGATGGCAAGAGAAAACGCTTAGAGGAAATAAATACCACACTCCAAGACCCAGAAACTTGGTCTAACCAAGAAAAAAGCCAAAAATTAGGCAAAGAAAAATCTTCTTTAGAGAAATTAGTTACTCTTATTGAACATTTAAGTTCATCTATAAATGATTTAAATGAGTTATTTGAATTAGTTGGAAATAATGAAGTTGAGCTTAGTCAACTTGAAAAAGATCTTTTATCTATAGAAGAAAAGATTGGCGATTTAGAATTTCGTAGAATGTTTTCCGGGAAAATGGATCAAGCAAGTTCATATCTTGATATTCAGTCTGGTTCCGGAGGAACGGAAGCTCAGGACTGGGCAGAAATGCTATTGCGTATGTATTTAAGATGGGGAGAAAACAAAGGTTTTAAAACAGAGCTTGTTGAGGTGTCTCCTGGAGAAGTAGCTGGCATAAAAAGCGCTACCATTAAATTTGATGGTGACTTTGCTTACGGATGGTTGAGAACTGAATCTGGCGTTCATAGGCTGGTGAGAAAGTCTCCATTTGATTCAGGAAGCCGAAGACACACCTCTTTTGCTTCTGTTTTTGTTTCTCCAGAAGTTGATGATGAAATTCAAATAGATCTAAATCCCACAGATATTAGAATAGACACTTACAGAGCCAGTGGTGCTGGGGGCCAACATGTAAATAAAACTGATTCTGCAGTAAGACTTACACATATGCCATCTGGAATAGTAGTCCAATGCCAAACACAAAGATCGCAACACAAGAACAAAGATAGTGCTATGAAACAGTTACGTGCAAAGCTCTTTGAGATAGAATTAAAAAAACAACAACAAGAAATGGATAATTTAGAAGCGACGAAATCTGATATAGGATGGGGAAGCCAAATAAGATCATATGTTTTAGATTCAGCTAGAATCAAAGACCTTCGCACAGGAGTAGAGACGGGAAACTGTAATGATGTTTTAGATGGCAATTTGGATTTATTTATAGAGGCTAGTTTAAAACAGGGAATAGACTAATGACTCAAAACAAGGAAGAAAATCATTTAATTGAGGAAAGACGAAAAAAATTAGCCGAACTGAGGATTCTGAACAATGCTTATCCTAACGATTTTAAAAGAAAAAATTTAGCTGGAGAGATCAAAAAAGATCTGGATCAATTTTCCAAAGAGGAACTTGAAAAGAAAAAGAAAAAAGTTTCTGTAGCTGGAAGAATCATGCTTAGAAGGATGATGGGAAAGGCTAGCTTTACTACCATCCAAGACTTTTCAGGAAGAATTCAGTTGTATGTCAGAGCTGATGAAGTTTCAAATTATGATGAATTTAAAAACTATGATTTAGGAGATATTGTTGGAATTGAAGGAATAATTTTTAAAACAAATACTGGGGAATTATCCATTCATGTAAAAAAAATAAGACTTTTAACCAAGTCTCTAAGACCTCTTCCGGAGAAGCACTTAGGCTTAACTGACACTGAACTACGTTATCGTAAAAGGTACTTGGATTTGTTAACAAATCCAGAAAGCTTNGAAGTTTTTAANGTTAGGGCAGAGATTGTTAATAACATGAGGTCTTTTTTAGTGAATGAAAATTTTGTAGAAGTTGAAACACCAATGATGCACCCCATTCCTGGAGGCGCAACCGCTAGACCATTTGTAACTCATCATAATTCTTTAAATATGGATTTATTTTTAAGAGTAGCTCCAGAATTATACTTAAAGAGGTTGGTAGTGGGAGGTTTTGAAAAAGTGTTTGAAATAAATAGGAATTTCAGAAACGAAGGATTATCCACAAGACACAATCCAGAATTCACAATGTTAGAGTTTTACACTGCTTTTGTTGATAGCAGTTTCCAAATGGATTTTGTTGAAAAAATGTTTAAAGCAATTGTAAAAACTTTATCTTCAAAATATAGAATTTTTAAAAAACCCTTTCTTAAACTTAGTATGGATGAAGCCATTCTTAAGAACACTCCTTTAAAGAAAAAGGATCTTCAAGACCCAGTGCAGCTTAGAGAATTCTGCAGTCAACAAAAAATAAAAGTTGATGATCAAGCATCAATCTCAATAATTAAAAATGAAGTTTTTGAAGCATGTGTAGAAAATAAATTAATAAAACCAACTTTTATTACTGAGTACCCAATAGAGATTTCTCCTTTAGCGAAAGCATCAACTTCTAATCCTGATATCGCTGAAAGATTTGAATTGTTTATTGGTGGTAAAGAGATAGCAAATGGTTTTTCAGAGCTTAACGATCCCGAAGATCAAGCAAAACGCTTCAAAGATCAAGTAGCAAAAAAAGATTCTGGTGATAAAGAGGCTATGCATTATGATGAGGATTATATTGAAGCTTTAGAACATGGATTGCCTCCTTGTGCTGGAGTAGGAGTAGGAATAGATCGGCTAACTATGTTAATTACAGGTACAGAATCTATTAGAGATGTTTTATTATTCCCCCAACTAAAAAATAAGTGATAAATATGAGTAAAGACTGGACAAAAATAAGAGCAAAAGTAAAAGATTTTATTGAAAATGAAATTTATCCAAAAGAGAATGAGCTATCAAAGGGAACTCAAGAATCTAGAGAGATGTTAGGTTCTTTGATGCAACTTGCCAAGGATGAAAAGATTTGGGCTTTGGGCCATCCTGAGGATATTGGTGGGGGTGGAATGCCATTTATGGAATACGTTTATGTGAACGAGGTTATTGGAAGATCTTCTTTTGCAATGGTGGCTTTGGGAACTCACTCCCTTCAAGATTCAATCATGCTTCGAGAATTTGCTTCTCCTCATTGGCGAGATCAATACTTAGAGCCTTTAGTTCAAGGAGAAATTTTTCCTAGTTTTGGGATGACAGAACCAGACGTAGCAAGTTCTGATCCAACACAGCTACAAACAACAGCTATCTTGGATAATGGTTCTTGGAAGATTAATGGAAGAAAATGGTTTACAACTGGAGCCTCTAGAGCTGCCTATACTACAGTTATGTGTCGCACAGAATTAGATGCGCCAAGTCATGGCGCTTTCAGCATGATTATAGTCCCCACTGATAATCCTGGTTATAAGATAATTAGAGAAACCCCCGTTTTAGGAATCAANGGAGGACATTANGAAGTTGAATATGACAACGTCGAAGTTCCTGAAGAAAACTTATTAGGACCTAGAGGACAGGGGTTTATTATTGCTCAGAAGAGATTNGGNCCTGGAAGAATTTTTCACTGTATGCGTTGGCTAGGACAAGCTCAGAGAGCTTTTGATTTGCTTTGTGAAAGAATGCACGAAAGGGAAACTTTTGGTACGCCTTTAACGAAAAAACAACTCCTTCAAAAGTTTGTCTTTGATAGTGCTTGTGAAATTCAAGCTTCTAGACATTTAACTTTAGATGCCGCAAAGAGAATTGATCAGGGCGATGATGCAAGAATTGAAATCGGTCTCATAAAAGTTCTTGGGGCTGAAATGTTGCATAATGTCATTGATAGAGCTATTCAAGTTCATGGAGCTAAAGGACTTACAGATGATACCCCTTTGAGTCTAATGTATCGTCATGCTCGCGAAGCAAGAATTTATGATGGTCCTGATGAGGTACATGTTCAATCTGTAGCTAGAAGAATTCTTAAAAATTATGAAAATAATGGCCCCGGTTGGGATTTCGGAGAGAGAGACGCTTCTTTAGTATCATCCTAAAATGTCAATTTTTCAGGAATTTTTAGAAAGCTCACTCAAGCAAAAAATAAAAAATTTAATTCCCCTTACCGGTGGAGCATCAGCAGATATAAATAGAATTATCCTTGCAAATAACAAAGAACTCATTGTAAGACGTTCAGTTATTAAAAATGAAGCCGTTATGGCAATTCCAAAAGTTTTAGAAGCAAAGATTCAAAAAACAGTTAAGGCGTTTGGAGCACCTGTTCCTGAGATAGTTATGGAGTTTTCAGAAGCGAATGAAATTGGCGAAGGCTATATTATGGAGGCAGTTTCTGGCGAGACTATACCAAGAAAAATACTTAAGAATGATAACTATGAATTTATTAGAAACAAACTACCATTTGAAATTGGAAGATCTTTAGCTCAAATTCATCAAACCGAAATTGATCAATTACAGGAATTAGAGCAAGTTACTTTTGAAGAATCTTTAAATAAATTATTTATTATTTACGAAAGTTTTAATCAGCCTCAGCCAGTATTTGATTTAGCCTTTAAGTGGCTAGAGAAACGAAAAATAGTAGATTATGGAAAAGTTTTGGTACATGGAGATTATAGATTTGGAAATTTTATTATTTCTGAAAAAAAACTAGAATCTATTATTGATTGGGAGTTAGCCCATATCGGTAATCCGATGGAAGATTTAGGATGGCTGTGTGTTCGCTCTTGGCGATTTGGAAACGTTGAAAAACGTGCAGCAGGTTTAGGGGATATTGACGAATTGATTGCAGGATACGAATCAAATTCAAAAATAAAAGTAGATAAATCCCAACTAGATATATGGCAATTATATGGCTCTTTGAGATGGGGTATTATTTGTATGGTACAAACTTTTGCTCATTTGAGTGGAGCAGTAAATTCATTAGAAAAAGCTGCAATAGGAAGAAGGGTATCGGAAACTGAATTTGATTTGATGAATATGATTAAGAATCAAAATTTTTTATGAGTATATTTGATCGACCTACATCAAAGGAATTATTAGAGGCAGTTTTACACTTTATAAATGAAGAAATAGAATCTAACGATTATACAAAAGATAATAGGTTTAAATTTCTTATAGTTATGAACGTTCTTAATATTGTGAAAAGAGAAGTGAACTTAGGTAGAAAAATTGAAGAAACTTTTTTTAATAAAGGCTTAGATTTATTGAAAGAGAAAAATTTTTCCATTAAAAAAATTTCAGAAAAAATTCGAAGCGAGGAGCTTATTATTGAGGATCAGCCTCTCATAGATTTTTTATATGATTTAACGATAGAAAAAATAAAAGTAGATAATCCAAAATATCTAAAAGAATGAAAAAAGGCATATTACTATTGATAGCAATTCTTTCAATTGGAAGTTTTTTTCTTTACAACTTATACCAAACTCAGCTGGTCAAGATGGAACATTCTTTTGAGCATATCATGCATCGTCACTGATTAAAGCAAGTCACTTATGTCTTTTTTCTCGTCTAAAAGTTCCTGGGTAGTTAAATTGATCTTATTTTGGGCGTATTCGCTGATTGGTAAATTCTGGACTATTGATATTTCTCCTGATGAGCTTGCCCTTAGAGGAAAACCAAAAATAATACCCTCCGGTACATTGTAACTACCATCGCTCATTACGGCTGCACTGAACCAGTCATTTTCCGCAGTTTCACTTAAAGTTGCTTTCACTGTATCTATAGCTGCATTGGCTGCAGAAGTTGCAGATGATGCACCTCTTGCATCAATAATAGCTTTCCCAAATTGAGTATCTATTGTGCCTTTAAGTGTTGATTTTTCCCCATTTTGATACATCAAACCTATCTATTGTTTTGGCGCCACTAGTTCCAGATAAAATATTCTTCCAAGAATCAGATACATTGTTACCAACAGGCGAAAGTAACCCTAGACCAGTAATTACAACTCTCCTATCAGACATGAAAGTCTTTTGGCTGGAGTTAGGAATTGCTATTTATGTAATCAACAGCATTTTTTACTGTTTGGATATTTTCGGCTTCCTCATCAGGAATTTCAATTTCAAATTCTTCCTCAAAAGCCATAACCAATTCAACAGTGTCTAAAGAATCAGCACCTAAGTCGTCAATAAAAGAAGCTTCAAGTTTTACTTCTTCAGCAGAAACGCCCAGTTGCTCGCAAACTATTTTTTGAACTCTATCTTCAACGCTCATAATAAATCTCCCATCTAAAACAATTTGTTAGTTCTAGAAATCGCGAATTATACTTATTTTAAAAATTTTTTCTCCACTTTACTTCCATAAATTAAAATAAAGTCAAGAATTTACATATAAAGACCACCATTAATATGTATAGTCTGTCCAGTAATATAAGAAGCATCATTTGAACACAGAAAATTAACCAAGCTAGCGACCTCTTCAGGATCTCCAAATCGACCTAAAGGTATTTCTTTGATTAAATATTCTGCATTAACACCGTCATTATTTTCTGTCATATCAGTACTTATGAATCCAGGTGCAACTGCATTAATTGTTATATCTCTCTTGCCAACTTCTTTGGCAAGTGATTTAGTAAAAGCCTCAACACCCGCTTTGGCAGCTGCATAATTAGATTGGCCTCTATTACCTATTGACGCTGATGCAGAAGATATATTAATTACCCTTCCCCATTTATTTTTTAGCATCATCTTTAAACTTCGTTTGCAAAGCTGAAAAGTACCATTTAAATGTACATTCATAATGTCTGACCACTCTTCATCAGTCATTTTTAAAATGATGTTATCTCTTGTTATCCCCGCATTATTTATTAACACCGAGATAGATTTTTCGTTTTGCTCTATAAGTGACCAGAAAGACTCAAGAGACTCTGATGAATTTAAATCAAGAACATATCCTTCAATGCCTAATCTATCTAAGCTTTCGGAACCGGATTCTGATGTAGCGGTTCCAATGACATCAAAACCATTATTTTTTAACTCTACAGCAATGGCATTTCCAATACCTCTGCTGGCCCCTGTCACTAAAGCTGTTTTTTTCTCAGTCATTTTTTTAAATTTGATAATGTTTCAAAATCATCAAGATTAATAGGATTAATGTCTTTAAACTGTCGTTTAATTAGTCCAGTTAAAACCTTTCCTGGACCACATTCAATTAAACTAGAAATCCCGTTTCTGTTAAATAAGCTCATAGTCTCATTCCATCTTACAGGACTATAAAGTTGTGAAACTAAATTATTTTTTATTACTTCTGGTTCATCAGAGTGATCTACAGAAAAATTTTGAATAACCTTAGTTTTTGGTTGATTAAACTGAACTTTACTTAATTCTTCTGCAAATTGAACGGATGCAGGCTTCATCAACTGGGAATGTGATGGAACACTCATTGCTAAAGGCACAGCCCTTTTTGCTCCCGATTCCTTTGATAAATCTATTGCTTTTTCTACACCCACTCTTGTTCCTGATACAACAATTTGATTTTCTGAGTTTAAATTTGCCATACTTACCAAATCTCCATCTTTAGACACGTCCTCACAAATTTTTAGCAGTTTTTCATAAGATAAACCCAAAATGGCTGCAATACCGCCCTCACCCTCCTTTACAGCTTCTTGCATAAATTTTGCTCGAAGGGAAACTAAAACCAATGCGTCCTCAAAAGACAAACTTTCTGCGGCAACATAAGCAGAGAATTCTCCTAAGGAATGTCCTGCCATCAGAGCAATATTTTCGGCACTTTTGTTAAGCGATTTCCAAAGAGCATAATTTGCTGTCAACAAAAGAGGCTGAGTTATTTCTGTTTTTGCTAAATCCTCTGCGCTTCCTTCTTCAATCAGTAGTTTAAAGTCAATATCGAGAACTTCCTTTGCACAATCAAAAACATAAATAAAAGGTTCTAGCCTCTCAAAATGAGTAGTTAGCATTCCAGGTGATTGAGACCCTTGACCTGGAAACACGCAGCCTAAGGNATTAGACAANAATTACTCCTCTACTATTTCTTCTTTTTGCTTAATCTCTACTACCTTTTTACCCCTGTAAAACCCATCGGCTGTCATTTGGTGCCTTAAGTGCCTCTCTCCAGTTACTGGGTCTGTAGATAAAGTTGGGTTAGAGAGAGACTGATGAGCTCTCTTTTGAAGTTTTTTTGATTTAGATTTTTTACTTTTTTGTACTGCCATAATAAGCCTCGGCGCGAATTTTAGAATAACTACTCCATCAAGTCTCTAATTTTTTTAAAAGGTAAGTTTTTTTCTTCAGTTGATATAGACTCATCTTCTAAGCAATTTTTTTGACATTTAACTATATCAGGATAAGAAATAGCTATTTCCTCCTCTAAAAAATTTCTTAAATTAAAATTGTCTAACTCTTGGTAATGTACTTGAGAATCATTCGAACTATCTGAATGCATCTCCTTAATATCTTTGAGAGTAACGTTTACTTCACTATCAATAAAGATTATCGTCTCCGCTAAGCAATTTTGACATTTGTCTTTGAACTCACAAAATAAATTACCTTTACATACAAGAATACCTGCTGATATTTTAGATATTTCTAAATTAACTTTAAGCGAAGAGGTCAAATCCCCAATATTTGGAATATTAAGTTCATTTTCTTCAAAATCTAGCTTTATAGGAAAAAATCCCTCATTAAGATTTAAAATCTTCATAATATCAGTCTACAAAAGAGAAAAAGGAATTTGGTGTTTTTGCCATTGCATTTAAACCAAGATTCTTAAAATTAATTGAATGTGCATGCAACATCATCCTATTTAACCCATTGCCTCTTGCCAATTTATTAACTTCCTCATCACCATATTTCACATCTCCCAGTATCGGAAAACCTGCATTTTTTGTATGAATTCTGATTTGGTGCATTCTTCCTGTATAAATACTGGCTTTTAGCAAAGAATATTTATTAGACTTCTTAACAATAGAAAAACTTGTCAATGCTTCTTTTCCTTTTGAATCAATAGTTGCTTCTCGTTCTCCATTAGCAGATCTATTTATATAAATAGGCTCTTTAATTTGAGTAATACCAACAGGCCATTGTCCACAAACAATTAGATCATAAACCTTATCTACGTCTTTATTCCTTATTTCTTCATGCAATTTACGAAGGAAAGTTTTT
>FUFK010041487.1_pt1 | contig 15999 bp, 28 predicted proteins | sample 1021851 | NCBI WGS metagenome assembly FUFK01 (sample SAMEA51879418, study PRJEB19060) | metagenome | reverse complement strand
AAAGTGATGTTGTAGGTTTAATTAATAAAACAAAAGCTAAGAAAAGTATATCAGATAAAATTGCTAATTTAAAAAGATTAGAAAAGAAAAGACAAANAGAATTTGATNNTGCACAAGCTAAGTTATGGAAAAAACAATCAGAAATTTCTAAAAAAGTAATAGATGAAACAACAAAAAGAAATACACAATTCTTAGAAAAACTTTGGAAAGAAAAATCATTAACAGAAAAAACTGTTAAAGTAGTATTAGCATCTAGTATAAGACCATTAATGGGTGCTTCTGTTGCATATGGATTTGGTAAACTATGGGGTCCTGATGATGCTAACTTATCTAACTGGATGTTAGTTGGTGCTACATTAGGAGGTATTCAAAAAGGAATACAAGCTAGTAAAATATTACCAGGTCAATCTAAAAATCTTATACAAAGAATGTTGTATCAAGATGCAACAAAATATACTTTTCAAAAAGTTAGAGAACTAACATCAACAACTACATCATCTAAACTAGCTTCAATCGGTGGAGATACTGAAGCTATAGGTTTACAATTACTAGAAGGTATTGATAGTCCATTTGCTAGAAGTACTGTTACACAAAGAGCAGATAATTTATTAAGAGAATGGCAATTACGAATTGCTAATATTGTTAGACCATATTCTTTAGATGAACAATCAAAAGCTATTTCAAAAATTAGAGGTTCAAAACAAAAAGTATTTAAAATTGGAGGAAAGGATGTAACTAATAGAGTAAATACTCTTGCAAAAAATATAGAACAAGAGTTACAAGATTTTAAAGCATTAAGAGAAAAAGCTGGTATATTTTCTTTAGATGAAAAAACTGGAAGATTAGTAGACATAAAAAATTATTTTCCTAGAGTATATAACTGGGCAAAGATAAAAGAAAACCCAGAACAATTTGAAAAAGTATTAGTTGATATATTTAAAAGTCTAGGTTANAAACCTAAAGATGCTNNAGACCAAGCAANANTATTTNCAAANAGTTTAATAGAAAATACAGGTGAAAGTGTTNTTAATAAAACAGCAGTAAATGATATTATAAATAGTATAGGTTCAAAAAAATTTAAAGCACCTACAGGTGTATTAAAAAATAATCCATTAAGTGAACATATAACTAAAAATAGAGTACTTGAAGGTCCTTATGCAAAAGTAGAAAAAATATTAGAACAAAATGGTTATCTAGTANATAATGTATTTGATGTATTTTCTAATTTATATAATCGTTCTATGAAATCAATTGCATTTGCAGAAAAATTTGGTAGTCAAGGACAACTATTAAAACCATATCTACAAAGTATTACTAAAAAATATGAAGATTTAGCAGGTAAAACTTTAGGTATTACAAAAGAAAATTATAAAGAAAAAGCTGCAAAAGAAATAGCATTAGTAATGCATACTATTGATGGTTTTTTTGATAGATATGGTACAAAGATAGTAGGTACTAACAAATCAATAGCTGGTACACTAGCAACGATTGCTAACTTAAATATGCTAGACAGAGTTACAATCGCATCTCTTGGTGATATAGTTCAACCATTTGCTAATTCTAATAACTTTACATCTTTTATTAGAGGTGCAATAAGAACAGGATTTACTTCAGGTAGAGAAACAGGACTTGCTAAAAATCTTAATTTAAATTTAGGAAATGAAATTAGAAGTTGGTTATTAAAACAAGGTTCACCAGCTAAAAAAAGAAGTAATGCTCAAGCTGTGTTAGGACAAGAAGCAGTTTTAAGATTTGATGATGGTACTAAAGCAGCTAATGTTATGGGTGAAATGGGTACTATTGCAAAGGTAAATGAATTTGGTTTTAAAATTATGGGTTTATCATGGCTAACTGGTTTAGCTAGAAGATATGCATATAATGTAGGAGCAGTTGATGCTTACTTATCATCAAATAAATTAGCTAAGTTTGTAAATGCAGGTAACAGATTAAACTCTAGTAAAGGATTAAGATTAACTAGAGATATAAATAAGTATGGTCTTGATGTTGAAGATGCATTAAAGATTGGAAGATTTAATTCTTTTGATGAAGCTGCTGCAAATAAAGGTGCTAGAAAAATATTGAATCAAACAGGTATTCTTGCTGCAAATAGAGATGCACTAATACCACAAGTACAAAATAGATTATTATTTGCACAAAGTAGAAATCCATGGGTAAGATTAATGGGTCAGTTTACTTCATGGGCTATGGCTAAGTCTGCACAAACAAATAAATTATTAACAAGAATAGAAGATGGTGAAGCTAAACAAATGGTTAAGTTATTAGCATCTCTACCTGTTTATGGTGGTATTCAAATGTTAAGAGAGTTAGCTAAACATGGTGAAGTGATAACAGACCCTGCACATGATGAAGGTAAATGGTGGGCAGAAGCTTTAAGATTATCTGGTATGTCAGGTATACTTCCTGAATTATTTATAGGTAGATTAACTGGACCTGGTTCTGCACAACCTTGGTTTATACCTTTTCCTGCAGCTAGTGTTGCAACTGATGTTGGTAAAATTGCTCAAGATACTTTATCAGGTGATACAGATAAAGCAGTCTCAAGATTCTGGGAAAAAGTTATGCCATTTCCTACNTATAGAAAATGGATTATNGATTTATTTAATACTGGAAATAAATCAAGAAGATTTAATGATGGATTAGATATTCAAACTGGAGAGATACTACAACAAAAATTTAATGTTGGTGGTGTTGTATCTAAAATTTTAACTAAAGCTGCAGCTAAATCTGCAACTAATATTAATAGAGCAAAGACAGCTATATCAACAACTGAAGGAACATATGCTAAAGCAAATAAAATTTTAACAGATTTAAATAAAAATAGAGTACATGATTTTGGTTCTGGTTTAGGTGTAGGAACTAAACAATTTACAAATAAAATAGTAACAAGTCATGAACCATTTGTACCAATAGAAAGAATAGTAAAATTTAAAGGAACTATTCCTAAATATAGAAGTGCTACAGAGACAATTAAAAATGAAGGATTAAAATCTAAAGATGGTATTGTTAATTTAAATGTTTTAAATGTAATTGAAAGTCCAATAGAAAGAACAAAAGTAATAAAAGATATAGGAAAATTATTAAGTGATGATGGAGTTGCTATTATAACAACAAGAGGTGCAGATGTTAATACTCAAGCTAAAACATCTAAAAATGCAGTTAAGTATTTAGATGGTTGGTTGTTTGGTGATAAAGAAAAAACATTTCAAAAAGGATTTAGTCAATCTGAATTAGAAAAACTTGTTAAGTTAGTTTTAGGAAAAGAATTTAAAGTAGAAAAAATACCTAGTAAATATAAAATAGGTACTTCAGGAGTTTTAATATCAAGAATAAAAGGATTGTCTACAGGTGGTAGAGTAGGATTTAGTGAAGGTGATTTAGCTTTATCAGAATTAGAAGGTGTAAAAAATATTAATACAGTTGATAACCAAGTATCTACTATGTTAGAAAAAGAAAAAGTTATCTCACCTAAAGAAAAAATTATTGTACCACCAGAAAAACCTTTAGTTGTTAGTGATAATCAAATGAATAAAGGAAAAGAAATTTATAATATAATTAAAACTAAATTATCTGAAAAAGGAATAGAAAATCCTGACAATGCAGCAGCAGCTATGACAGGAAATATATTTGCAGAAAATGATACATTTGAATTTGATAGACAAGAAGATGCAAATGTAGAATTAAAAGGACATGGATTGTTTCAATTTACAAATGTAACAAAAGATAAAGGTCATAGAACAGAATACTTTAATTATATAAAAGAAAATAATAAAGAAGATAATATTAATTCTCAAATAGACTATGTATTAGATGGTATATTTGAAGGTAAAGGATATGATATTGGAGCTGGTAATAGACAAAAATTAATAGAAAGTTTTAATAAAGATGATGTTAGAAAAATTACAGAATTATTTATGAGAAAGTATGAAAGACCTGCAAATGACGATTCGTTGTCAAAAAGGATTAAATTTGCTAAGAAATTGTTTGTTGACAAGGACTAAGATTATTACTATAATATAGATAAGTAATGCTCATTAGAGGTTACTAACTTAAATCGCTTAACGAAAGGATATAAAATGACACAATACGATTTAATAAATTTTGACCCATTTAGAAATTTCTCTATTGGTTTTGATAGAATGTTCAATTCACTAAATGAGGTATCTAGAATAAACACTTCTAACTTTCCTCCATACAATATAAGAAAAGTTGGTAAGGGTAAGTATCAGATAGAAATGGCATTAGCTGGTTTCACTAAGTCTGATATTGAATGTGAGTTACAAGAAGGTGTGCTTACTATTCAAGCCAAGAAAGAAAACAAAGATAGTGATAACTTAATACATCAAGGTATCGCATCAAGAAGTGTTGTACGAAAGTTTACTTTGTCTGAATACATCAAAGTAGATTCGGCTGATTTCAAAGATGGTATTCTAAATATAAAACTATATGAAGAAATACCTGAAGAGAAAAAAGCTAGAACAATAAAAATAAAATAACCTAGGGAATAGGGTGGAAGCGAGAGTGGAAGCCCTATTTAAATAAGGAGAGAAAATGCCATTTGAAATGATAACAATGCTTGGTTCTACTGTTCTTGGTGGAGTGATGAGTATATGGTCACAGAGTATTAAAGCAAAACAAGCTGAACAAAAGATGCTTATACAAAGAGCTGAGGTTCAACAAAAAGGTTTTAAAGAAGCTAGAGAATATGGGAATACAGGATTTCAATGGACTAGAAGAATAATAGCATTAATTGCTGTGTTTGCAATAGTGTTATTACCAAAACTAATGCCTGTACTATCACCAGATACAAGTGTGATTGTAGGATATTTAGAATTTAAACCTGGATTCTTTTTTATACCTGAAAAAGAAATAATGAAATGGGTAACACTATCTTCAAACAGCTTAGTGATTACACCATTAGATACTAACTTAGTGTCAGCTATCATAGGTTTATACTTTGGTGGTTCTTTAGTCAAGAAATAATATGATAACATTAGCAGTATTAGGATTACTATTAGGAGTAATATTATAATTATATGAGGTGTCTCTATGAATTACTATTTTACAGGAGCATTGATAATACTATTTGTATTGATGGCACTATTTTTAGAGCCAGGATATGTTAGATAAATTTTTATATAATTGTTTTGCTAAGTTAGATATATTTTCTTCTTGGATAGATAAACTATTTGCACCTAGATGTAAATGTAAAAGGAAAAAGAAATGAATTTATTAAGAGACTTACAAAAAGTAAAAAAAGAAAAGAGTCAGAAAGATTCTGCTATAGCACAGCTAAGAAAGAGAAGTAAAGACTCTGTAGCTAGACCTAAAGCTACAAAGAATCTATTCAGTAAAGACCCTAGACTACAAGGAATATAATGAAAGTTAGTGAGAATACAAATGTAAGTATGCCTATTAAGAATATGATAGGTATAGTTGTTGCTGTAGCAATGGGTATCTTTGCATATACAGAAGTGACTGCTAGACTTACATCATTAGAAACATCAAGAGAATTATTTCAAGCAGACTTACTTAAAAAATCTGAACAAAAACCTACAGACCAAGAGCAGTTTATGCTTTTGGAAGCTGTCTTTGAAGATGTAGAAAAATTACAAATTACTCAAGAACAGAACATGACTAACAAAGTTAACATAGAATTTTTAACTAAGCAATTAGAAAAAGCATTGAAAGATATAGAAATTTTAAAAGATAAAGTAAGACAAAATGGTAATGGAGGAACACACTAATGACAGAGATGGTAATAGCTTTATTGATGATAATAAATGGAGAGATTAAAGAACATAGAATACAAGATTCAATGTCTAAATGTTTAAAAGGTAAGAGGATTGCTTCAAGAACAGCATCACCTTCTACTGAGTATCAATGTATAAAATCTATGGCAGAAACAGAAATATATATGGGTGAAAAATCAATTAAGAAGTTAATATTAAAACCATGAAAATAGCTTTGTTTATGATTTTATGTTCAGGTGTAGCAGGTAATTGTCTTGAACCTATTAAGATAAATAGTTATAATACATTTTATGATTGTATGAGTGCTGGTTACTTAGAAGCTTATAATAAAAATAAAGAGATTGGAATAGATGATGTTAATACTTATAAGATGTATATTAAATTTATTTGTGCTACTGAAGAAGGTGAACAAATTTAACTGTAAAATACATCTCTAGCAATCTTTTCTAATTCATCTGTTAAATCTGTAAAATTAGTTTTACATTCCCTAAGCATAGCTGTTATAACACCAGCATTATTTTTATGAAAATGTGTGGTAACTTTATCTAATGGATAATTTTTTATCTCAGTAATAAATTGTCCTTGATTATTTATAATAAGCTTGAATCCCATCAACTCAGCTTCTTTTCTTTTAACTCTTTTCTTAGATTTTAGTTTTCGATTCTGCTTCATTCTTCTTCTTCAGTAAATCTAGAAGGAAGTCATCATCAGATTTTGCTCCCTTCTTTTTTGTCATTGGTTTATCACCTTCTTTATAAACTTCTACTGTTTGTATTCGAGCAGGGTTAGTCATAAATACTGGAAGCTTTGGATTGTCATGACTCTTTACCATGAAGAAGCCATCTTCAGCTATACCAAATGTTTGTACATTTTTTATATCTACATCATCAGAACCTACTAAGCATAAACGCATATGATAAGTAGGACCAACTGGTTGTTTTGGTTTACCATCCATTCCTAATACTTGACTCATACTAATCTGCTATTGGGTCGTGTGTTAATGTACCCATTTGTTCTAGTCTAGTCTTAGGTTCTTTATTTACTTCAGGTTTATAACCTATATTACCAGTTTGATAATCATCATCAACTAAACTATCTACACTCTCTGTGTAAAATTCATTTAACTTTTCATTGTTTCTTTTAATTTTCTTTTTAACATGGTCTTTTAATTCATCAACTTTAACAAATAATATTTTATCTATTTGTTGATGTATACCATACATATTTAAATCATTCAATGCTGCAATAAGTCTGCGAAAACCTTTTGCTCTTTTCTCTAATTGTTGTATTTGTGCTTCTGATAAACTCATGAGTAATCCCTTTCAAGTATCATTTCAAGATAGTGAATAGCTTTTTCAATATCTTTTGCTTTACCTTTTGATTTGTGTCTGCAGATATACTTAATAGCATTACCTTCTGCAAACAATAAATTGTTTTCATTAATAAACTCAGCAGGTTGTATCTTCATCTTTGAATAATGATTACCATCTACTTGTTTATTTAATGAGTCATATGTACTACCTTTAAACATATCTTTATGTGTCATTATAGTGGTCCTTGTTCTATCATTTTTTGTCTTCTTATTTGTTTCTCTGTTGGTTGTAACATATTATTTAAATCATCATATGTCAACTCCGAATCTTTTTTTAATTTCTTTACTACCCATTTATATGACCATGGTTGTAGTTTCAATGTAGTATCTTGCCAATAGTGAGTTTGATTAGGTAACAATGTTAATACATTTTTTACATTAACTTTCTTTTGTTCTTCTTCATTTAACAAAGTCTTTAACCATTCAACAAGAATAGCTTTAGCTTTGTTTCTTATCTTACTCATTTTCTTTGTATTCATTTTTTTAACTTTATTAATTTAAAATTATTTTCTCTATCAAAATATCTGTATGACATTCTGACTGGCATAAATTTATAAACATAATCAAACACAATAGTTTCATCTAGTTCTTTACAACTATAAACATCAAGCTGTACTAATGCAGGATTGTTTTCATCCCATGAGTGTAAAGTAATATGGGATGTTTCTATTATAGTTACACAAGTTAATCCTCTATTACCTTTTACATCACAATACTTTGCATAAGGACCAGCCAGTATCTTCATATCAATATCTTTTATTAANTTNTTAGTCCACTTCCTCATCATCTTTAAATCTTTNGGAGGGTCTAANACTTCNGCNCTAACTAGCANGTGTTTGTGTTTTAATTCCATCTGTAAATTCTTTTGTTATATCTTCTACATTAGGTTCTTTAACTACATCAGCTAAGAATACATTTTTGTTTGCATATTTAAATACTCTTAAACCTTTACCTTTATTTGCATCTGCATAACATTCAAACTTATGTATACAAAATTGACAACCAACTGGTATAGCTTTGTTTCCATTCTTCTCTGTCTTTAATGGGTAACATCTTTCAGGTGGTGTATCACTAGCAAGTTTAGTATTTAAATCTTTTATTAAACTTTTTGTATCAGGTTTAGCTAGTTCTTCTGGTTTGTAAAAACATATATCACCACTTGATTTATCAGCAACAAGAAAACCTCCACCTTTAGTTCCTTCAGCTTCTTCATATCCTGATAACTGGGCATGATAACCAAATGGGTCATCATTAACTATNTCACCATTNTTAAATTTTTTAAAACTANAAGGTGAAGCAGANTTAACATCACATATTTCACCATCTACTTTNGCATCCATNTGTCCTTTNACATCATCTACTTTAACTTTNTTTTGTCTATCTTCTACTTTATGTCCAGATAATTCTGTTAAATATAAAAGTAAATGTTCAATGATATGACCATATAAAAATTTTAAATTATTACTAGCATCATATTCTTTTGTTTCTTTAGGNGAANATTTATCATACCATAATTGTCTNGCAGGTTTACCTAAGATACTCATTCTTAANNNACCATNATANTTTTCTTTTNNNGGTGGTGTGTTCCATGCNATCATAGCTTCCTTAACATTGTTAAGAAAGTCATTCATATTTTCTTCTGTTATGGGTGCAGGTTTACCATTTGATATATCAGCTATAAGTTTTTTAATATCNTCAGCTACTGTATCAATGCGTTTCTGACCAGTTGTTTCCAATTTTATATTCTCCATCTAATTCACATCTAAGCTTTANTNTNTTACCAGCATCTNTAATTGATTGTACTGCCAATCTACCAAACTCATCTGCCCTTTCTTGTTCNACTTCNTATTGAAACTCATCATGTACATTTACTACAGGATAAGCTTTGATTCGTTCTNTTTATAACATATTCATCTAGCTTTGTCAACGCAACCTTCATGACTGTTGCTCCTGCTCCTTGAAGCAAACTATTTAGGGCTGCGTGGGGGTGTCTGATGATGATTTTTCTTCCATCAAGTCCTTTGAGCCATCTTCTGTTAGACTTAGATACTCCATCCACTTTTTCTCGTAAGCTTCTAAGACTTGGTGTTGCTCTAAGAAACTTTTCTTTAACTCTTTCGCCATCTCTTTCCGAACCTCCAATGATNCTTCCGATTTTTTTNTTCCCTGCTCCATAGATGAAAGCATAGATAAAAGTCTTCGCTGCATCTCTTGTTTCCAAACCAGCAGCAGTTTGATTTGCTGTGTGTATATCTCCATTAATAACTTCATTTATATATTCCTTATCATTCATATAGTGTGCTAACATCCTTAACTCTAATCCAGATGCATCNACACCNACTAATTTATATCCTTTTTCTACTANCCATAATCCTCTACATTCTTTTCCATAAGGTGAGTACACAGCAGGGATTTGTGCCATGTTGGGTGCTTGATGTGACATTCTACCAGTAATAGTACCATTGGTAATTACTTTGCCATGTACTCTCCCATCTTCCTTAATTGCTTCTACCCAGGAGGAAACTTGGGCAATCCTTTTTTGAAGCATTAAGTATTCGTTTATTAACTTAGCTTCAGGTATATCTNTTATNTCTGATAANACTTTTTCATCTACAATTACATGACCNTTATCAGTTTTCTTTTNNGGTTTCCAACCAAGCTTCATTAGTCTTTCACCTATNTGTTGTCTNGAACCAAGGTTAAACTCTTTGTATTTAACTTTAGTAAAAGGCACTCCCTTTACATACCCTCTTGCTTTGTTATTAGATTTAGGAATAAACACTTCTTCTATTTTTAATGGAGGAAATGTAGCCCTAACCTTATTTTGTAAATCATTCATNTGTTCTTGAAACTTAGCTTGTAATTCATATGCTCCNACAACATCAATCTTAAATCCTCTTTCATGTTGTCTTTGAATTATCTTAGCAACTTCATGTTCNANNTCAANTGAATAACCAAAATCTTTTACTCTTTTAATTAAGAAATTATATAGTCTTTGTGTTAAGTCTACATCATTTCTACAATACTTTAGCATCTCTTCACTAAAGAAATCAAACTGTTCGAACTCAATCTTGTTATGTCCAAGCTTTACTCCCCAATTTTTTAGTGAGTGTCCACCATCTATAACNGGATTTAATAATCTAGATAATACAAGTGTATCTGTTATCTTACAGTTCTTAAATAAATCATAACCAAAAAATTTATTTAAGACTGGTATATCAAATCCAATTATATTATGTCCAATAACTTCTTCAGTTTGTTTTATAAACTCTTCAAACCTATGCAGATTGTTTTCTTTAAACTGATAAAATGTATCANCATGTTTACAAACNATACACCAAANNTTATCTGCAGTTANTGTTGTTTCTATATCNANNANNACTTTATTAAAAGTCACTNGACTGTACCTCAANNAATCTTCCAGTATCAATGTTATACTTTAGATTACTACATGGTCCAGTTATTCCAGAAAATCTATTCTTTAATACTCTAACCCTTGTAGTATTTCTAATATCAGGGTCATCATTTTGTGCATCTCTTTCAAGTCCNATNACAATATCACTNANNTGTCCTATACTNGCTGANCCTCTTAATTGTGATAGNGATGTTGCTGCACCNTCTTCATGTCCTTTGCCATCTGGTCTTCTCAAATGAGATACAACCATCATAGCAACACCAGTCTCTTGTACTAAAGTTCTAAGTCTAGTCATGATTTCATCTAATGCTCTTCTCTCATCACCATGANNTTGGTCNGATACAATNATACTAACATGGTCTATNACNANNTANTTACAGTCTAAACCTTTNGCTAANAATCTAACNCTTGATACTATNTTNTCAATAGAGTTNGAACCAAAATGGTCAAACATAAATACTCTACCAGTACCAACTGTCTTATCAAAATAAGTTTTCATNTCTTCNTTACTTANATGTACATCNGGTAAATGTAATCTTTGATTTGCTTCTATACTCATTAAACCTTTTGAAGTTATTACTGGTGTTTCTTCTAACATTAACAATCCAATATTATCTTGTGTTGATTTAATTATATGATGTATTATTTCTCTCATGACTTGAGTTTTACCTAAGCCACTACCTGCAGTAAATGTAACTAACTCAGATGGTCTAATACCATAAGTTATTTTATTTAATTCTTCAAATGGATATTGAACAAATGATTTAATAGTAGGTTTTGTTATCTCATCAAACAAACTATTAGCATTTATAATACCATCTGGTGCAAATACTTTTGCATCCCAGAAAGCTTTAACATATGTTTGTATTTTATTTTTACTTAAACAATCAGAAGCATCTTTGAAGTCATTAGGTAAATGCATTATCTTACATTTGCCTGGACTAAATAATTCTGCTACTTTGTATGCTCCATCTTTTCCTTGTTCATCATTATCAAAGTTTATAATTACATTATCAAATTGTTCTAACCAATCTAAACTATTCTTAACATCTTTAACTGCTGAAGTAATTCCATTCTTAATACTAACAACTGGTGTCTCATACTTATCTGTCTTAAACATTTGATAAGCTGATAATGCATCTAACTCACCTTCAGTTACAATTACATATTTATTTTTTGTGAAGAGATGTTCACCAAACAAACCTGAGTGTTTGGTATTACCTTGAATACTAAATTCTTTTAGTTTAGTAAACCTAGTTTTAGTTCCTATCTTTGCTCCCTGTTTATCATGATAAGGATAATAATGATTAGTTATATTACCCATGCTATCAATCTTAACAGTCACTCCATACTTTCTACAAGTATCTGATTTGATATTTCTATCTACTATTTCTGCAAAGTCTGATTGACCTACAAAATCTTTCTTCTCATGTTCTCTGTTAATTGTTGTAGGTTCTTGTTCTAAATTGTAATCTCTTATGTATTCATTACATGAGAAACAGTAAGCTGAGTTATCAGCATTAACAGAAACTGCATCACTACTACTACATAATGGACAAGGTAAGTGATACTTTACAAAGCCATTTTTGTTTTGTTCATTCATTTGCACCCTCATAAAATTTAAATCCTTTCANATAAAAAAGGACTGCCGACCAACTACAAGCCGACAGTCCTAGGAGTAGAAATATGACAGCCATAACTTCTTATGACTGACTGACTATACTAAAATTCCTTGATGTTGTCAACATTTCCACCAGAAGTATTTCCAGCTTCAACATCAAAGTCTTCTTTTGGTGTGTACTCAATTAAGTCTAGCACTTGAACAGCTTGTAAGTCTAACCCTACACCCTTCTTNCCTTTGAAGTTCCATTCGTAAGGTTTGTACATTACTTTAACTCTACTGCCATTACCGACTATTTTATCCAATGGTCTTTTCTCAGCATCCACTAATTGTGGTTGAGTATTCTTATCCCCATTAGCTTTTTGTACTTTTCTTTTAAACCTAATTATATTAGGTATTGTTTTTTCATCAACAGTTGTTTCTGCTACTGAAATCCCTTGACCTTTAAAGTCCTCTGCAGATTTTGAATCAACTGCTAAATCAATTCTCCACATAGGTTCAAACTTTTCGTTTGGTCGTGTCAGAGAAGCCCAGTATGCTGTGCCTTCAATTATCGCCATATGTTTTTCCTTTTGTTAAATTTAAATTTATCATTTTTCATAAACATTGTATAACATAAATTACTCATCCTTGTCAACACTTTCAGAGTCTTTTTTTTCATCAGTATTCTCAAGTATTTCTGTTATCTTTTCGTCTATTACTCTTTTGATAGTTTGTTTTTTATTGAGTTTCTTCTCAAGTTCTGCAATCTTTTTACCTGCAGATTGCACATCTTGATTAGCTTGTTCTAGCTGAATCAAAATTTTTCTAATTCTAGAATCTTTTTCTTCTATTGTATCAGTTAGTTCTTTTTTTTCATTTGTTAAATCTGCTATAGTATTTTTAAACTCTCTGATTAAATCTTTTTCACTCATTTAAATTTTCGCACCCCATCTTTTATTCTCATTTTATTTATTCTTTTTATCCCATCACCTGATTTAGTTAGTCTTATCCAATTAACTTCAGTATCTTCTGGTAAAATTTTTAAAAAATTATATGCTGTCCATTTATATATATCATTTATTTTACCTTTGTGTGTATTGATTGTATCAATATGCCAAACATTATTACCACTATCCCAATCAAATCTTTCTACTACACCTGTTTTTTTAAATCTTTCTTCAGCTTCTTTACTAAGAAAAGCCCAGTTAGTAAATGCATATGCAACACCAGTAGTTTCATATTTAAATAAATGATACTGGTCTAATGCTATACTTGGTATTATATAATCAGCTAACTCTTTTGTTGTCATATGTTTCCATATGTATTGGTCCTTATATAATTTAATAGCTTCTATTAAGTCTTCTCTTTTATTCATAACTATTTAAAAGTACCTACTATCATATGAAATAATATATAACCCATATAAAATAATAAACAATAACCAATTATCTTTTCATATATACTAAACATTAAAAGTCTAATCCTTTTGTTACAACTTGTTTAACTAAATTAACTATTAATCTATGTTCTTTTATTGGTTGTGATTTCTTTGCACATCCAGTTAATAATATTACTGTTATAGTTATTAACATTAAAAATAAAATTATGTTTTTAAATATCATCATAACTTATAACATCCTTCACTAAACAATTCTTTAATAGGAATTACAACACATTTACTTGCTTTATAATCTCCTATATTTTTTGTATGTGTTTTTTTATATTTATTAACTATCTTTTTTAATCTTGATACTCTAAATACTAATATACAATGTTCATTGTTGTCTAATTCTAATACATGAAACCACCATTTAGATTCTGTTTTAAATATTCCACTTGGTTTATCTCTGTATTCATATTCAATAGCAATGTTGCCAGTCTTTCTCCACCAACTTCTTTCTGTTTTTATTTCTATCTTACCACCTTTAAGTAAGTTCTCTATTCTCTTTTCTCTTATCTGTCCATACTCTAAATCTAAATCAAACTTTGTATTCTTAGGCATAATAATTTTTTGTTGTTGGGTCTTCATGAAAACTACAAATGTAATGCGTAAGAAATTTATTTAAATTTTTACCTCTAAATAATTTCTTTGCATTTGCATCTNTAAGNTGTNTGTATTTTNTNATTATAAANGANGGGTCTANGTTTGCATAATCGCAAANTAAACAGAANTGATNGTCCTTTGNTGAGTAAACCAATCTNNNGCNTCTTTAATTATATTATCTCTTGCATTNCCCCATGCNTGAATATCAACATCAAGTGCATCCATGATTGCTCTAACAATAACACATCTATATAATAATACACATGGTGTTATCGCTGAACCTTCACCTTGACCTGCGTTGATTCCTGAAGAAGTATCTCTATTCAATATCATGTTTCATTTTATCAAACAGTTTGTCTATGATTTTCTTTTTCTTATTCGGTACAATCTTCAAGTGAAACTTTTTTTTGTTTAATAGGTGTGCCATTGGATTTCTCAACTTTATCTTTGTATGTTTTTTCATCTATCTCCTCAATGGTATGTCTACTAAACTTTGCTTCTCTTGATATTATATTTGAATAAGCACTCCAGTTTAAATTCTTTTGTAAATCTTCTAGTGTTGTTCCTGAATTGTAATAATCTTCTACGCATACATCAACTGTTACCCAAGATTTTTTTAAAAAGAATTTGCTCATAGATATGTCCTCTAAAATGTTTATTGTTTTTGTGAAATGCTGTCTTATAAAATGACAGTACCTCTATTATACTTATAAACATTTGCCAAGTGAACATTAAATAAAAATATTTTTTATCTAATAATATCAATGGTTTAGAGGGCATTTGTCTAATCCTTTCACCTATAAGTTGTATTATTAATTATGCTGGTTGATGTCCACATTCTAAAAATATCTTCCAGTTTTTTCTATCTATAAAATTACATAAATCAAACTTCATCATTGCATTTTCATAGTTATCAGCATTTATAAATAAATGTAAATCATGTTTTATATTATGAAACATATAAACATTATTTGTTTTATCTTCACTATGTCCACACTCTTCATGCTCATAATTTTCTAAATTATCTATTGCTTCATCCCACTCTTTATTTTTCTTTTTCTTAGCCATTAGTATATCTCCTTTGATAATGATTTCATTACTTGTTCTTTAATAATTGATTTAACTTTTTTATTTCTAGTACCTCTCCCAAAACCCATAACTTCAACATGAGTATCAAACCAATCATTAGTTTCTTTTTCTTTATCTATTTTTTTCTTTGTCATTTTTCTTTTAGTCATTAAGCTACCTCCTTTAATATTGTTATTGCTCTTGCATGGGCTGGATATTTTTTAATATATCCTTTCCATTCTAAATAACCTAACATTTGATATATCCCACTCTTAGATTTTACATTCATAAAATCTTTCATCTCATCAAAGGTAGGTATGATTTCATTTTTACTTTTATATTCTTTTATAAATTTAAACAACTTTAATTGTTTAGGTGTTAGCATTTTTCTTCCTCTCTATATCAGCAATCATATCTCCAAGTTCATCTTTAATATAATTTAATTCCTCAACTCCAAGCAAACCAGATATCTGAATTATTGTTGCCATTCTTTTTTGTTGTAATGCTCTATCTTTATTTTTGTCAATCATTTCTAATCTAGCTTCATCCATTTAATACCTCCTGAAAATCTTGCATTGGACTTTCTTCTATATGTTGGTAGTCATGTGATTGCTCAAACAAAAAGTATTCTATATTCTCATACTCTCTATCTTCAATCATTAAATCAACATAAGCATCTGCACTATGTCTATTTACAAATTGTTTTTCTAAATTAAACCTATCACT